>Ga0208899_1002312_pt1 | contig 12794 bp, 10 predicted proteins | sample VirMetDEL_Nov_24_FD_184518 | JGI IMG/M metagenome (GOLD analysis project Ga0208899, IMG submission 184518) | Aqueous microbial communities from the Delaware River and Bay under freshwater to marine salinity gradient to study organic matter... | ecosystem: Environmental > Aquatic > Marine >... | reverse complement strand
TATGAAGAGTAAGAAGTATGACAAAACACATAAAGAATTTGAAAAGTTATGGGATTCTTGCGATAAGTATGCTTTTACTGGTGGTTCTGTCCGCCATTATTCTCGTGAAAGCAACGAAACAAAATATCTACAGATTTGCAAAATACACACAGGAAAAAACTCCCAATATTATTGCTTTGATGAAAAATTGTTATGTGATTACTTTTTAGAATCCTTTGGTGATAACTTGATATGCAATTTTAATAAAATATACATATACATTAATGGGGTCTGGAAAGAAGACAACAAAGGCATTATTATTCAAAAGTTCTTACGACAGGAAATCACAAAATTATATAAATCCATTTTTAACGAATTAAATCAATCGTTGCAAAACGAAAATGCTGATACTGAAACAATCTCTAAAAATATTAAAGAAACCAGTAAAATATTAACCAACTATGGAAACCAGAAAAACAAAAATATATGGGGCTTATTATACTGCGAATTGTTTTCAAGAAATATAGATAAAGATTTATTTGACACTAAACACAACATATTTTGTTTCAATAATAAAGCATACGACCTAAAAAACAAAAAATGGTTATATATTAATAAATTTGATTACATACTCACAACTTGCGGTCGTGATTATATTGAACCAACTAAAACACAAATTGATACAATCAGTTCTATTTTTGATGATATATTTCCTAATCCCGAATTTAAAAAATCATACATATCAATCATTCACTCTGCACTTTTCGGTGTTAGAATTGAAAAATTTATTGTTGCGACAGGCGTGGGGAGAAATGGTAAAGGACTTCTCAATGATCAGTTCCAATATCTACTTGGAGATTATTATGGTATATTACATCTATCTTTGCTTACTAAAGAAATTAAATCAGGTGCTAATACTGAATTAAGAAGCATACATAAAAAGCGATTCCTAAAAGCAACAGAACCTGATGCAGACAGCAAAGAAAAATTACGAATATCTAACATAAAGGCACTCACGGGCGAAAGTGGTTTGAAAGCAAGAGGACTTTATGAAAGCGATTTTGATATATCTATATTGGCTACTTTTGTATTAGAATGTAATAAATTACCTTTTATCAGCACAGATGGTAATGAGGCTGAAAAGCAGAGATTAATTGTTATACCTTTTGAAAGTGTTTTTACAGATAATGAAGAAGACCTCAAAAAAGACCCCAAAAAGTATAAACCTGCAAATGTTTCTTATAAGCTACCTGAATTTAAAGAAGAACACGCTTGTGCGTTATTTAAATATATTATTGATAATCACAACGGAACAGATTTGTATGTTCCTGACGATTGTAGGCAAGAAGCATTAAAATGGATTCTTGATAAAGATGACTTTGCTGGATGGTTTTTTGAGAATTATAGAGAGGAAGAAAATGCTATTGTTAGTGTCAAAAGTTTATATAAGGATTTTAAAGATTCAAGTTTCTTCTCGCAAATGAGTAAAGCCCAACAACGCCAAAACAACGAGAAAGTCTTCAAAGAAATGATAAAAGGCAAGTTGAAGCATTTGTTCGTTCCTACAAATACGTCAATAAACCGCAAAGTCATAACAAAGGACAGCATTAAAGGATATTGTAAAAAAATGGACGATGATAGCGACAGCGACTAATTTTGATAATTGATTTCATTTTCAAAATTAGTTTTCAAAAATTATGAAATTATGAAAAGTTGCCCGTTTTTTGAAAACCCCTCCCTACCCTCACTCCCGAGGACACTTTCTCATTTTCGGGCAACTTTTCATAATTTCATAATTTCCCATTTCCCCCTCTCTCTCTATGAATATATACTATATTCCTTTTCTCCACGCTCAAAAAATATAAATAAATTATATATAATCTATATATATGACTGCTTCTTATCAAATAAAAAAGCATTTATACCGAGAAAGATATTATGAAAATAAACGGAAGGAACAGGAGAAATATGAACTTTTTAAAGAATATGATGGAGAGAAAACATTTTACAAACAACAATATATTAAAACCGGTTTTTTAATTATTAAAAACCTTTATCCAAGTGATGGTGGTGCTCCCAAATCTATTCCTCCAGAGCCTGTTGTTGGTGGTGGTGGTACTGGATTAGGTGCTCCCAAATTGATTGTTCCTGAACCAGATGTAGATGGTGTAGATGCTGGTGGTGAGCTTAAATTAATAGTTCCAGTAGAAGCAACGCCAGTTGTAGCAGTTGTTGATTTAGCAGGAACAGCGGGTGCAGACGGATTAACTGCTACTGATTGTTGTTGTGGAACTGATTTAGTTGATGGTGCTATTCCTGTTGTAGGTTGATTAACTCCAGCACCTGTATTATTTACTGGATTTGGTGTAAAAGCACTTGCTATTATTTGTGGAACACCATTTACAAATTCTATACCTGTTGGAACTGCTGTTGATTTTGGTGCTACAACACCTGTTCCTTTTACATAATTTTGTTGATACATTACCTGTGGATTAATTAAAGCAGAAGGATTAAATTTAGTATTATCTTGTATTGAACTTTCTAATGCGTGATAATATTGCTGTTGATATTCATTTGTCAAATTATTTGCTAATTGTGTATCATATTGTTTGGCAGCCGTCATCGCTTGCAATTCGGTTTGTTGAGCGTTTGTTAGAGCAGTTTGTGCTGATGCTAAATTACTTTTGGTTTGTGCTTGGTTTGCCTGTGCTTGTGCTACTTGTTGCTGTTGATTTGCTATTTGTGCATTTGCAGTTGCTATTGATGCATTTAATGTATTTTCTGCATTTTGTAATTTTAACATTTGTGCTTTACCTGCTTTTGATATTGGTGGTGCGACTGGTGTAGGTTTTACACTTGAATATCCATTATTATATTTGAATAATGCTAATTTATATTGTAGATAATTAGTTGTTCCATCATTTGCTGATTTAGATGTATTTATTTGTTGTTCTAATTGTTTCATATATGTTCCATCTGCTATTGCTTTCTTTTGTGCTGGTGTATCTCCTGATTGTTGTAAATCTGTTAATGATTTGAAAGTATCTGCTTGATTATCTTGTTCTATGGTTCTTTGGTATGCTTCACTTAAATAGAAATTCACCCAATTACCACCACCTGCTCCTGATGTCCAAGTTGCTGTTCCTCCTTGTGCGACATCGTATGCTGATGTGGGGACATAAGTTCCGTTTGGTGTTTTTGTTGCTCCTGCTTTACCTAAACTCATATTTGGATTTAATCCCATAATTGATAATTTATTTTTATCCCAACCTTTATAAACATCAGGATTGACTTCATATGCCTGAATAGCATTTGATAATTCTGTCTTTGAAAGTTGAATTGCTACCGCTTTATTTCCTTGAGAATTGTGATATGATACAATTTGTCTTCCGTCTGTTTGAGCCTTTGCTAATGTAGCTTTATATGTATTTAATGCGTCTATTTGTTGTTGAAGTTGTGCTTGTGTATATGTATTTCCTTGTGCGTCTGTTATTGACGATTTACCAACTGCTTTTATGGTTGTTAAATCAACTTGTTTATCTGCTATTTGAGTATCAATATTATTTACCATGGAAGTATAACTATCGCCGGTCAAAGCACTTGCGTTATCAATATTATTCCAAGTTGGATTATGATGGAATAGACCTGCAAACCACTGACCTAATGCTACAAAACCACCAGCAATAGCAAGAACACCTGCTACTACATCTCCAACTGGGTCTTCCGGTCCTCCACCAATCGCTTCTGCGGCACCTGCTGCCTCTTCTAATCCGGCTGCTTCTGCTCCACCTTCTGCTCCTGTTTCAACCGCAGTTTCAATTCCTGTTTCTGCCCCTTCACCAGCACCTTCACCAGCACCTTCTCCAACATTCTCGTCTGCTTGTTCCAAAGATTGTAATGTAGTATCACCTCCTTCTAATCCTTCTCCTTCTGCTCCTGCTACATTTGCTTCTGCTTGTGCGTCTAAATCTGCTTCATTATAAGTAGTATCAGGAACATCAGTATCTTCTTCAGGGACTTCTTGTAATTCATTTTTTGTTTGTTCTAATTCGGCTTGTTGTTTTGCTAAATTTGCTCTACTTTCTTGAACTGCTTGGTCTATATCATCTAATGTAGTATCTGCTTCTGTTGCTTCTGCTTGTGCTGATGTTTCTGCTTCTTGTGCCGTTTGTAATTCTGTTTCTGCTGCCTCAGGATCAGCGGCAGGTGGCTTTCTCAATAATTTTTGTAATTTACTTCTAAAACTTCGCTGCCATTGCTGTTGAACGGCGGGATTATCAGGTGCATCTTCTAATGACACTGGACGCAAACTATCTTCAAATGTTTCATCTGTAGGTGCTTCAGTAAAAGATGTATCTTCTTCAGGATTTGTATATTTAATATCATCAAAAGAAGTTTCTGGGTCTTCACCTTGTATTCTTTCTTGAGTTTCTGTTTGTTCCATATCTTGTCCGCTACGAAGGCTTTGTCTAGACCTTGTCCAATTAGACCTTTCTTGCATTTCAATATCGCCTTCTTCTGCATCTGGATTATCATCTAATATAGAACTTCTATTTGGTCTGCTTCGGGCTGTTTCTCTCGCTTGTCTTAATTCTCTTGCTCGTGTCGCTCTTGAACCTGCTGGTTCATCTTCCTCTGTCGGTTCATCTAATATTCTTTCTTGGACATTTCCTCTGCCTTCTCTAAAATTAGTTCTCGGTTCTTCTTCCTCAGGTTCATCTATTTCACGACCCCTCCAATCCCTTCCTAATCTTCTATTACTTTGTATTTTTCTTAATGCTCCTCTTGCTCTGTATGCTCCATATCCAGTTAATCCTGCTCCTGCTAATGCTCCTAATGTTTGTAAAGCAGGTGTTAATTCATCTGGAGGCGTGTCTGGTGGTATATAAGGCGGTTTTGGCTGTGGTTGAGGACCGATTGGTGTAATTGGTATTACTGGTCCCGGTTTTGGCCCTGGGTGTGGTGGTGCTGGTCCGGGTTTTGATGGTCCTTGTTTGCTTTCTGCTAATTCTTTTCTACATAACGGATTTCTCAATCTACCTTCTAAATCAGGCGGACACGTCTTTCTTTCGCCTGGGGCGGTAAAGTGTGTTCTGTGTCTAACGGGCATTTATTATATAATATTAATATTTTAAAACTTTCTATAATTCAAATTAAAAAATGGATTATTAGGCTTGTATGGTTGTCTAATTGGTTCAGGTTCAGGTTCATAAACTGGTTGTGGAGGTGGTGCTGGTTGTGGTTGATGTAATATAACCTTTTTATATCTATTTGATTTTTTTTTTACATATACTACCTGTTGCTCGTCATCATCACTGCTACTACTATCGCTTTGCTGAACGATTACAATTGGCTTTTTTTTATTTTTCTTTTTTGGCTTTTCCTTTTTTATAATTCTAATATTCTCTTCTTCGTAGTCCTCGCCGACTACGGAGGCGTCATTATCATCATCATCTTTTGGCGTGTGAGGGACGCTTTCCCTCGTTAAAGCACTCGGTTTATCAGTTGTTTTATTAGGTATTTTTTTTAATGATGATTTTATCTCTTGATTTTTCGCCATTATTGCTTCCTTTCTCAATCGTTCCTCCTCTGCTTTATTTTCTTTTTCCATTTGTCTAATTACTTTATTTCTTTGCTGTGTGTCCCTAGCTTTCTCTCTCGCCAATTTTAATTTTTCTAAATGATTTTCTGTAAATTGTCTTGGTTTCTGACCTTTCTTTGTTAGTTTAACAGGGGGCCCAACCTCTTTAACCCCTTCATCTTCACTAACCTCTTCGGCAATTGCTTTTTTCGGCATCTTTATATTATTACTAAATATTTTTTTTTAGATTTTTTTACACTTTTTTAGAAAATTTTAATATTTAGATATATATAATGAGTTATAAGGCACGATTTAATCGTTTTTACATGCAAGATGTCAAAAAGTCAAATAGTTTTGAAGAAATAGCAGACCTAACAGGATTAGGCATAAAAAAAATAGAAAGAAGATATAATGATATAATTAAATATCCACGTACCTATGGTTTTTATGATTTAGATAGACCACTTAAAATAGAACAATTTGCTCGTGTTGGTGTATATAAATATGCTATGGAATGTAGATTGCGGGGAAATTAGTAGTCCTCGCCGACTACGGAGGCGTTTTGTCTTTATTTTTGTTATACTTTTTTTTAAAAGTATATTTTAAAAAGTATATATATATAATAATGGATATAAGTTCTCCACCTAATGAAGATTTAAAAGACCCCAATAAAGAATACAAGGAAGAAATACCACCAAATTTACCCTATGAAACTCCACCTGATGTAATTGATGTTGGTGATATTATGGCACAGGATAGAGTAAAAGTAATGAGAAGATACGCTGTTTTAAGTAGTGTTGCTTATGATATGTATTCACACGGATATGATAAAGCAGAACAAAATATGAAAGAACATTTACCCCTTCATAATTTGGATAAAGAATTAAGTGATGATTATAGTGTAGTAGCAGTTAAGGAACACCCTAATAAACCTAATGATGTAATTATTTCATATAGAGGAACAGCAAATGTAAAAGATATTTTATATACTTGGACGCCTATTGCTACTGGATTACCAAGTGAAAAATTATTAGATAAAAATTTAGGTTATTATCAAATAGCACAAGATAAATATGATGCGGTAAAACAAAAATATCCTAACGCAAATATTACTACAACAGGTCATAGTTTGGGCGGTAGTGAAGCATTTGTAATTGGTAAAAAAAATAATATAAAAAATTATATATTTAATGCTGGTAGTTCTCCATTAGATAAACTAACTAATTTATCAAATACAGATACACCTGAAAATAAAACAATTCATTATTATGTCCCAGGCGATGTAGTTGGTGGTTCAAGAGCAGTATTTTCTAATGAAGAATTAGTAAAAGTAGAACCACATAAATGGTTCAGAGATTTAGCAGGTTCATTAGCATTAGGTGCTATTAATCCCGCATTAGGTATTGGTGCTGGTGCTATTGCTCTTGGTGCTGATATACATTCTCTCGCTAATTTTTTACCACCAGAAAGTTTTAAAGAAGAATTAGAACCTGATGATATTTTATATAGATGGATAAGTCCATTACATTATGAAATGAAAGCACAACAGAAAAAAGGTAAAGGTAATTTAGTCAATTTCTCTCAACGAGAAAATATAAATCGTAAAGAATTTATAGAAAATTATAAAAGATGTTTAAATCCTTATGACCCACGATGCCAACTCAAGAAGTAATACTTACATTATTTAAATCTGCTGGTGGTAAAACGTCTCTTTCACAACTTATACAACAACAATTAATATTTCTACATCTACTTTTAAGAATAAATGTTAAACAATATATACCTCCTCCTCCTATTATTCCTATTAAGTTTAAAATAAAAATATCGTCCATCCAAATTGGAATAGTCATTTATATAATAATAAAATATATTTATTATATAATATACTATGAAAGTAAAACCTATAAATAAATTTAAGACACAATTACCGAAAGCATCTGCTTTTACTATTGAAACAGACGCTGATTTTCCCAAACTCCATACCTTAACAATAGCATCAGGTAAGCGAGGTGGTGGCAAGTCCGTAGCAATTGCTAATTTAGTTAAACAAGCAAAAGATAAAGGTTATTTTGACCGGGTCTATTTGATTACTCCAACATACGCAAGTAATAAATCTATATGGGAAATATGTGATATACAAGAAGAAGATGTATATGAACCTGATATTGGCGTATTAAAACAAATAAAAAGTAATGTAGAAACAGAAAAAAAAGAGTGGGACGATTTTTTAAAACGAAAAGAACTTTACAAAAAATATAAAAAAGATATTAAAAATACACCTTTTGATAAAATTAAATCAGGTGATTTATTAGCATATTTAGAACAGCAATTTTTTGATTTTGAATTTAATGATAAATGGAAATATGACGAAGAAAGACCACCAAGATTAGCATGTATAATTGATGATTGTATGGGGACTGATTTAATGACAAAAAGAACTGCTGGTTTAACCAACCTTTCAATTAGGCATAGACACGTGGGAGATGGTTTAGGAATAAGTTTATTTATGCTCGTGCAGAGTTATTGTAGTCAGGACGGCGTTCCAAGGCCCATTAGGGAAAACACAACTCATTTGATGCTTTTTAAGATAAACGACCAAAACCAAATTAAAAAGGTTAAGGAAGAATGTGATTTGCCTATAACAGATGAAGAATGGGACACTATGTGTCAATATACACATTCAAAACCATATAATTTTTTATTTATTGATTTCTCTCCAAAATGTGAAACTAAACGCTTCCGTGATGGTTTTGATAATTACATAGTTGTAGATAGTTTAAAAGATAAATGTTCCTGCAAGTAGTCCTCGCCGACTACGGAGGCGTATTTTGATATACTTTTTTTAAAAGTATAAAATAAAATATATATTATATATATAAAAGATGGCTACAAAAACAGGAATATTAAGCGATGCTAATTATATGACAAATTGTGAAGAGTATAAAGCATTACCTATTGGTTATGCTAACGCTCATTTTGTTGGTAATCGTCCTAATCCTAATCTTATGGGAGTTAAAACACCAAAATATCAACGCTCGGCGGCACGACCTGTTAGTGCTGATGTTATGGCGGTAAATATGGCACGAATGAACCCACAAGGTAATCCATTTATGGCAGCAAGAGAAATGTTAGATATGTATATAAAAGAAGGTAAAGAATTTAAACCTCCACCAGTCAAATTAAAATCATTAGAAGAAAATTTAGAAGAATTACACACTTTTATTTTTAGTGATAAATTTGAAGGTGATGTTGGTGCTGCCGAAGGATATACAAGTTTAAGTGAATTTATAAAAGATTATTATGCTTTAAGTGCTGGACCAGTTCCAAAAATTGTTCTTCAAAATAGAGGAGATAGTATTTTAAAACAAACTATTTCACAGGCAGTAAATACAGATGATATACCTGATAGATATTTTTACCTTTCTAAATTTAATTCAGTTTTACGACCAGAAAAAGAGAAAATATATAGAGAAATGTTGAGTGCTATGAGAAGTAAAGGTATAACTATAAGTAATTACTATTTAGGTTCTCAACCTAATGTGGGTGATTTAGAAAGTAATATGAATAGAATGTTAGAAGTTGTTTATTCTCGTGGTGTAGTAATAGATTTAGATAGAGTATTTGGTATGCTTACTACTGAAACTTTACCTCCTCAAAATATAACCGAACTTGTTAGACAAGTATCACAAGGTGGCAGTTCATCAGCAATGGGAGCATCTACTAAAATATCCGAAGCACCAACACAGCAAGGTGTGCCATTAGCATCTACTTCTACAACAACCCAAGAAGTAGAAAAAAAGTAAAGTTTTAATTTAAAAATTATTTTCTTATATTATTATATAAATGAGTGATTTATCTAATAATAATTTAGAAGAAGATATGGGGGTTAGGGGGTGTCCCCCTGAAGAAGAAATTACTACCTTAACCCTTGATGATGAATTTGATAGAAAAAAGAAATATATTAATCCTTGTAAATTTGATGATGCTACATTAAGACGCAGAGATAATGAATTAAAAGAATTACAAAAATTATATCCTAATATGTGTATCAGTATGTTAGAACTGGCTTGGAATTTCTGTGAGTACACACCAAAAGAAGAACAAGATAAAATTATTAAAGAAAAACTATGGGAAGGCAAACCTGTTAATAAGAGAATGATGGGAGGAACAATAAAAAATGCTGTGTCTATTGAAAGTAGATAAATAAAATAAAATTTAAAATTTTAATATATATTATTATATTATATAAAGATGGCTACAGAAGTTGTAAATTCCTATAATATCTATGTAGATTCTGAACGCAATATATCTCAAACCTCAACAGGTCAAGATATTATGTTAGCACTTTCTCAAACTCCTATTACCTGTGCTGATAATCAGTTTATAAGATTAACTCTTCAATCTTTTAGTATGTATAAGTCATTTACTAATGTAAATATTAACAATAACCTATTTAGAATAAATGGAGCTTTTGGTGCTGGGGCTGCACCTGCTCCTACCGCAAGTGATTTTGCTGTATATTTAGATGATAAAAATTGGTTAGAACCTAATTTACTTGGTAGTGAATTTGCTACTCAATTATCAGGAGCATTAGCATATTTATCAGGTGTTCCATTAACTGCTACACCAATTACTTTACCAGAAGCAATAACAACTGCTGGTAATAATCCATCAAATAGTGGTAATAATGATAATATAATATCTTTTGTTATTAACTTTACTGCTCCTCATCAAATAACTAATTTAGCAGTCCAGTTTAAAATTAGTGATGGAGATATTTTTGAACTATTAGGAGGAGATAGAATTTATCCAACAGACCCTGCTACAACATCAAGTATATTTTTAGATCTAGCACCTGATTTCGGTGCTGGTCTTCAACTTGATAAAATACTGGTTAGATGTAAATATAATTGTCAATTATCTACACAACAGAACGTATATTTAAGAACAGATATAAATAATACAAATATTCAAACTGAAAGTTTTAACGCAGGAAATACAGATAATAGATTATCAACAAATCTTTCAAGTTCCCGTATTTTAGCAAAATTAGTTATAGATAATGAATTTATTAATTATACAACAGGAACACAAATGGAATACTTTATTAATTTAACAACTAAACAGATTACATTTTTAAGATTATATTTAACAGATAGTCACGGACGAAGCATTCCTGAAAATGTAAGAAGACAATATCCAGCAAGAACAGGAGCAACTGCTTACCAACCAATTGTAGATGCTGGGGCACCCAATCCAACACCTGTAAATCAAAATACATTAGGAAATAGAAGTTTTGAATGTGTAGTAAAAGTAGATATATTACAATATATGGGAGGACAAAATAATATATTAAAAGCACCACCTCCACCCAAGACCGTACCGGCAAGATTTGGAACTGAACCATTAAATAACTTTAATTATGGAGAAAGTGGATACCCTGATAAAAATTTTGCGAATTTAAGAATAAAATAAGGGGATAAAGTCGCAGATTTAGGACAATTTTTAAAAAATTATAAATCTTTTTTTATTTAAATTTAAATTAATTTAATTAAAAAAAAAATATTATTGTATATTATAAAAGAATGAGTTTTAATCCAAACCTTACTTATTTCCTAGAACGCCTCCAAGGAGTATCCACAAATACTTTCCGTCTTGAAAGTCAAAATAAAACAACCGCCCAGCAGAACGATATAATCTCATTTGACCTGCCGAGTAATGCCATCTTAAATCTTCGGTCCTTGAAGGTATGGTGCAATGCCAGTGCTAATCTTGGTTCTGCCACCGCTGGTGCGAGATTACCTCCAATTAGTGATTTAGTAGAAAGAATTGAAGTAAGTGTTGGAGGCATTATCCTTTCACAAGGCACTAACTTTTCAAATGTTTTGCAGGAAGCGATGCGTGCCTTATCTTATGAAGAGTGCGATAGCGTCACAGGACACCCTGAATATGTCCGTAATATTTCCTATGTAAATAAACTTGGTGCTGGTGCTGCTGTAATAACTGGAACACTTAACGAAGAATACCCAGTAAATGGTAATCTTCAATACTTCTGTATTGATAAGTTCCCCGGCTTCCTTTCTACTGCCGATCCAAAATTAATGGACACGAGCATTTTGCCGGACATTCGTGTAAGGCTTTACATGGCTTCCGATAATGTTTTAACTACATCTGCTGGAACTGCTCTTGGTGATGGTGCTGCCGTTGTTGGTCCTCCAGCATTTGAAGCAGGTTTTGCGAGCGTCGGTGCTGGTGGTGGTAAATACCAGTTAAGCGATATACACGCTACTATTGAGGCCATTGGCATGGCAGACCAGTCATACGACCAGATGATTTCCGCTCAAATGGCACAGCAAGGGTTCCTTGAAATTCCCTACAAAGCATACACAACATTCCAAGAAAATCATAGTGGTTCGTCCCGCTTCACGGTCAGCACGCAGAGTTTAGACAAAATCTGGGTGAGTTGGCGTGTAAATAACCCTAACGCACAGGCGGCACCAATTATTGTTGATGGTTATAAATCAGCAGGTGCTTATGTTGCTGGAACTTATGCTACTAATGCTGCTGGAGTGACTGGAACTAATCTTGACCTTGGACTGCCCGGCTACGATGTTGGTGGTGTTTTAGATACAAATAAAGAAAAATATAAATCCCAGTATTTCAACTTTGTTAAACCGGCCGCTGATATGAAGATGCAATTACAGCTTAATGGATGTTACATGCCTCAGTTCTCGGCAAATTTAGGTGAAGTATATGGAATGACCCGCAATTCCTTATTGGGAGCAAGAGAAGCGAAAAATATATCATTCAATCAGTATTTAGACAACTATTGTGTCCAGTGCTTCCGTCTTAACTTGCCTGATAGTGAGTATTCACGTAGTGTTTGCGGGCTGGACACCAGGTCCGTAAATCTTCAGGGTATTGTTAAAACTACTGGTGCTGTTGGTAATCCAACCATTAACATTTTCACAGAGCAGACTGAAACCTTGAGAGTTGGTCCGGGCAGAGCAATTGAGGTGTTATCTTAAAGTAGTCCTCTGTGGGGAAATTGCCCCACACGCAATAGGGTTTAAGGGAACAAAGTTCCTTTATACGGAGGCGTTTTGTCTTTACTTTTTTTAAAAGTGAATATAATTAAAAAAAAATATATTATTATAGTATATAAAGAATGGCAGTTGTTCCTCAAATATACGCAGGATTAAAAGGCAATAGAGATGCTGATACTATACGAGAA
>Ga0208899_1002307_pt1 | contig 12805 bp, 13 predicted proteins | sample VirMetDEL_Nov_24_FD_184518 | JGI IMG/M metagenome (GOLD analysis project Ga0208899, IMG submission 184518) | Aqueous microbial communities from the Delaware River and Bay under freshwater to marine salinity gradient to study organic matter... | ecosystem: Environmental > Aquatic > Marine >... | reverse complement strand
ACAAGATGAAGTGGCTATACAGGAAGTGGTAACAGGATTTGATGTACATGCTTACACTAGTAAAGTTATTACTGATGCAGGACAAGTTACAAGCAGGCAGGAAGCTAAGGCACATACCTTTGCTCCACTATACGGAGCTACAGGCTACGGTAGAACGCCTGCTGAAGCTTCTTACTATGCTCACTTCACTGAGAAGTATCAAGGCATTGCTAAGTGGCACAGCAAGCTAGCCAAGGAAGCTATTAACACAGGTAAGATAGTTACGCCTTCGGGCAGAGAGTTTTCTTTTCCTGATGTGAGACGGAACTCACGAGGTAGAGTATCCCATTTCACACAGATAAAGAATTATCCGGTGCAGTCATTTGCTACGGCAGATATTGTACCAATTGCACTGCTACACATAGAGAAATTACTTGACGGTATGCAATCATGTGTGGTAAATACTGTACACGATGACATCATTCTTGATGTTCATCCAACTGAAGAAAGGAAAGTACTAAACATTATTGGTGAAACCAATAGACAATTAACACAACTAATTGAAAGCCAATGGGGAATATCATTTAATGTGCCTCTTGAATTAGAAGCACAGATAGGACCGAATTGGCTTGACACGAAAGACGTAGCATGTTAAAACTAATAACCTTTAAACACTCGAAAGAAGGAGTATAATTCATGGAATTAACTACAATTGACACAAACAACTATGCAGAAATGGCTAAGGCTATGGGCATAGCAAACGAAGGTGGTACTAATAAGAAGAAGAGCAGTAACCTTGCTCGTCTACGTATTAATCATTCACCTATTACCGGTAACGCAGAAGTTAAAGGTAAGAAAGTAAAGATGGAAGTCGTATCTGGTGGTACGTATAAATTAGAGATACCAGATGGACCGACATATTACGCTGAGTCCATTGAAGTCAGACCATATCTACAACGCTTTATGTATAAGCGGTATGTCAGAGGACAGAATGACGAGCCTAATCGCTTTGTTAAGACTGTGATGGCAGACACATTGAATGTAGATTTGAAAGACAACGATGGTGGCTTTAACTGTGGTAAACCTGCAGGGTACATTGCCGATTTTAAATCTCTACCTGAGAAGACACAGGAATTGATTAAGCAAATCAAACGTGTACGTGTAGTACTAGGTACAGTAAAGCTTATTAATCCTACCGATGCTAACGGTGAGGAAGTTACGTTGGATGAAACACCATTCATATGGGAAGTTGATAATCGTGATGCCTTTAAGACAGTAGGTAGTGCGTTTACTCAACTGGCTAAGATGCAACGTCTTCCTGTACAGCATATGATTACTGCTACTACAGAAGAGCGCACAATTCCTACCGGAGCAGTGTACTATCTTCCTGTTGTTGCCCTTGATGTGACTAAGACTATTGAGCTTACACAGAAAGAGCAAGGACTATTCACTGACTTCCTTCAATGGGTTCAAAACTATAATGAGTACATCATTAATGCATGGCAAGAGAAAGCATCTAACCATGATGATGAAGATGACATCGAGATTGTTGATGGCATTGTAGACATTGAACTCGAAGAAGGAGTTGCATAATGAACCATCCTGCTGAACTAGCTTTGCATCAATACATGGAAAATGCCGTTAAAGGCAAGACCACTATGGCAGACACCACCATTAAACAGGTGGCGGATGACATATCAGATGCACTTAAGCGACAGTTCGGTAGCGGTAAGACACGGGGCGACTTCAGACTGAGAATGTCTAACGTGGGTCGCCCCACTTGTCAACTGTGGTTCGAGAAAAACCAGAGTGAAAAGGCACTGCCGTTTCCGACTACATTCATAATGAATATGATGCTTGGCGATATTGTCGAAGCCGTATTTAAAGGACTACTAAAAGAAGCAGGAGTACAGTATGAAGATGACGAGCAAGTTACTCTTACTCTGGATGATGGCACAACCATTAATGGAACATATGATATTGTTGTTAATGGTGCTGTTGACGATGTGAAGTCTGCATCAAATTGGTCATACCAAAATAAGTTTGAGTCATATGAAACCCTTGCCGCCAAGGATGGCTTCGGTTACGTAGGACAATTAGCAGGGTATGCCAAGGCATCCGGCAAACGTGTAGGCGGTTGGTGGGTTGTCAATAAAGCTAATGGACAATTCAAGTATGTCTCTGCGGCAAACATGGACTTGGATAAAGAGATAGCTAAGATAGAAGATACTGTGAAGACTGTTAAAGAAAACAAGTTTGAACGGTGCTTTGAGCCAGAGCCGGAGACTTTCAGAGGAACACCTACAGGTAACACTGTACTAAATAGTAATTGTACATTTTGTTCGTACAGATTTAGCTGTTGGCCTACTCTTGAAGAACGCCCCTCTATTCCTTCCAAGGCTAAGGACCCTAAGATGGTTCCTTACATTTCGATAGAAGAGGAGCAAGTTAGTGCCTAACTATAAAGCATTTAGTAGAGCACGTAAGTATGGGTATCGCAGTGGGCTAGAAGTAAAGCTTTCCAAATACCTTGATGAACTAAACTACAAGTACGGTTATGAGAGCATCAAGATTGAATGGGAAGACCTAGCCTACCGCACCTATACTCCGGACTTTATCTTAAAGAATGGTATTATAATAGAAGCTAAAGGAATGTTTACCGCATCTGATAGACGGAAACACATAGCAATAAAGAAGCAACACCCGAAGCTTGACATCAGATTTGTATTTGAGAATAGCAGACGGAAGCTAAGTAAGGGTGCAAAGTCTACGTATGGTGAATGGTGTACTAAGAATGGCCTATTGTATTACGATAGAATTATTCCAGAGGATTGGTTGAAAGAAAAAGGAACTAAAACTAATCACCCTAAACTTATACCGTTTGCCGGTACTAAAATTAAAAGGAAATAACATGGACTGTTGGCACTGCAGAACTGAACTTATATGGGGTGGAGACATTGACGTAGAAGATATGGTACTAGGGGATATGATACACAGCAATCTATCCTGTCCTAACAAGGATTGCAGGGCCATGTATGAAGTATACTTACCATTAACAAAAGGAGATATAGAACATGATAGATAATCCAATGGAAGCACGAGACGAAGACTTTGTAATTAGAGTACGGCCTGCCCTACATGAAGGAGAGTGGACGGGTGAAGTAGACTTATCTATTCTAACACATGAGCTTAATCCACTAGACGATGCTAGCTTCGATGACCTTATGCACTTTTGCACTATGGTATGTGCTACCGTACCCATGATGGAACGAGACGAGTCAATTAGAAATATTGTACAGGACTATGTAAGTAACTTAAGTAACACTAAGCAGGATGCTGAGGAAAAAGAAATTCAAGTAGACACAAAAGATGTTGCATCTTCTGTAAAAGATGGTAATATAATTACTGTAGATTTCTTTAATAACAAGAACACAAAGTTACACTAGGAGATATGAACATGACACACAGTAAATTTGGCAGATACGTAAATAATACACAGGAAGCAGGGCAGCAACGTAGGAGAACTTCCCTTGAAAAGAAGCTAGGCTTGGACTCATATGATTATCAAACCGATATGTTTCCAGATATGGTAAACCATCCACCGCATTACAATGCATCAGGTATAGAATGTATTGATGCTATTGCAGCGGCAACAGACGATGGATACGAGTACTATCTTCAAGGAAATATTATGAAGTACGTCTGGAGATACCGGTATAAAAATGGGCTAGAAGATTTACATAAAGCTCAGTGGTATCTATCTAAACTAGTCGAAGCAAAAGAGTCGAACGGAAAGTAACATGAAAGTACGAGTAAAAATGTTTCTGACATTAGAGGTAGACACAGAGGAGTATCAAACTCCTGCAGATGGAGACTTCGGCATAGAGTTAGAAGACGGGCTTAAAGAATTTCTACATGAAGTAGAGGGCATTGAAATTAAAAACATAAGAACAATTACGGAGTAAGATATATGAACAATACATTACCTACTGACTATCAAAACTTCATTGCTCTTTCTCGCTATGCTAGGTGGAAAGAAGATGAACAACGCAGAGAAACATGGGGAGAAACTGTATCTAGATACTTTGACTATATGACAAAGCATTTAAAAGATAAGCACAGCTTTACCTTAACAAGTTCCTTGCGTAGCGAATTAGAAGAAGCGGTATTATCACAAGAAGTAATGCCTAGTATGAGAGCCTTGATGACTTCAGGGCCTGCACTAGACCGCTGTCATGTAGGTGGATACAATTGTTCGTACGTTCCGGTAGATAGTCCTCGTGCCTTCGATGAAACAATGTACATTCTAATGTGTGGTACAGGTGTAGGCTTCAGTGTTGAGAGACATAACATTGAGAAGTTGCCTATCGTAAACGAAGACTTCCATGAAACAGATACCATAATTAAAGTAGGAGACAGTCGTCCGGGTTGGGCTAAGTCACTTAAAGAATTGATAGCTATGCTATACACAGGACAGGTTCCTAAGTGGGATACAAGTGATGTACGTGAAGCAGGAGCTAGACTTAAAACATTTGGGGGTCGTGCCTCTGGACCACAGCCTTTAGTAGAACTATTTAATTTCTGTATTGAAGTGTTCCGCAAAGCGGCAGGACGTAGACTATATCCGATTGAGTGCCATGATATTATGTGTAAGATTGGGCAAGTAGTAGTTGTGGGTGGGGTACGCAGAAGTGCACTAATTAGTTTGTCTAATCTTAATGATGACCAAATGCGTAATGCTAAGGCAGGACAATGGTGGGAGTACGAAGGACAGCGTTCCTTGGCTAACAACAGTGTAGCATATAAATGTAAGCCTGAGATGGGTACATTCATGCGTGAATGGATGGCTTTGTATGACAGTAAGTCTGGCGAGCGTGGTATCTTTAATCGGCAATCTGCTAAGAAGCAGGCAGCTAAGAATGGTAGACGAGATTCTGATTGGGACTTTGGATGCAATCCATGTAGTGAAATTATACTACGCCCATATCAGTTCTGTAATCTTAGCGAGGTAGTAGTACGTGATACAGATACCGAAGCTACATTGAGACGTAAGGTAGGCTTGGCTACTACACTTGGTACATTCCAAGCAACACTGACTGACTTTAAATACTTACGTAAGATATGGAAGAACAACACTGAAGAAGAACGTCTACTTGGTGTATCTCTTACTGGTATTATGGACAACAAACTAATGGCAAATAAGGTACGCAATGCTGACCTAGCCGAAATGCTAGAGGAACTTAAGGCGGTATCAGTGAAGGTTAATGCTAATATATCTAAGAAGCTAGGCATCAATCAGTCTACTGCTATTACGTGTGTCAAACCTTCCGGTACAGTATCTCAATTGACAGACTCAGCATCAGGTATTCATGCAAGACATAACCCGTACTACATTCGCACTGTACGTGCCGATAACAAAGACCCACTAACACAGTTCTTAATTGATGCAGGCATCCCGTCTGAGCCTGATGTAATGAAACCGGATAGCACTACAGTCTTTAGCTTTCCTATGAAGTCGCCTAACAATGCCGTATGTCGTACAGATATGACTGCCATTGAACAGTTGAACCTATGGCTAATTTATCAAAGACATTGGTGTGAACACAAACCTTCTGTTACAATCAGCGTGAAGGAAGACGAGTGGATGGATGTAGGAGCATGGACATATGAACACTTTGATGAAGTATCAGGTATTAGCTTCTTACCCTTCAGTGAACATATTTATGAGCAAGAACCCTATCAGGACTGTACCAAAGCAGAGTACACAGCAATGCTGAAGACTATGCCTAAAGCAATTGATTGGGATAAGCTTCAAGAGTTTGAGAAGGAAGATACTACATCGGGTGGCCGTGAGCTAGCCTGTACTGCCGGAACTTGTGAAGTCGTAGACTTAACTGCAAATTAATCTTAACCGAAAGGAATATTAACATGAAGAAATTAGAACCTAGTGTAGCTAACAGAAAGAAGTTTGACCTTGACCTTGAGTACGGTAAAGTAAGAGAGAAGCTTGTAGCGGATATGCTACAGGATAAAAAGATTGAAGTTAAATCAGAGAGGGATGTGTGGCAACGCACAGGTAACATTGCTATTGAGTATGAGTCGTATGGTAAACCTAGCGGCATCAATGCCACAGAGTCTGACTACTGGTTTCATAACCTGTGTATAGGAGAGGATGTATTTGCAACGCTTGTGTTTAATACAGATAGTTTAAAGCGTATCATTGGTGGGCTAGATAACAAGAGGTCTGTATCCGGGGGGGACCACAATGCCTCTCGCATGTATCTGTTAAACCTACAGAAGTTATTTTCATCTGACGTAGTGAAAGCATTTAAAGATAAGGGAAATCTTGCAGAAGAGCAAAAGGAAGCTAGCTAGTATGAGTAGAGCAGAAGAATATGTTTCCTTACAGGAAGAGCTAGACCAGTGGTTACAGACCAAGTATAAAGGAGTGACACCACAGTCTAGTATGCTTCCTATATTAAGGCTAAAAGAAGTACATGAATTGATGACAAAGCAAAAACATTATGCACATCATGGTAAGCATGTTAGCACAGCTAACCTTAAACAGATTAGAGAACTGTGCACTAACTTGATAGACATGTCGTATGAAATACAGGAGATAGTGCTTACACATGAACCGTCCCTGACGGACTGCAAGTATTAGAACTTACTTAATTGAGCGGCTAAGGTTGCGGCAATTTTATAATGATTTACATTTGGTTCTTCTTTAACCATTTCTAGTACAGTTTTGCCATACATTTCCATATAGTGCTCATTGATAATTGCAGTTTCTTTACTTGATAGCTTATTAAACTTTGCTCTATCAAATGGATTTGATGCTACCCCTGTGTCTAACGCCCTTTGTTCGGCCTCTATTACACCTAGTTCATTAGCAGCATCCTTGTATAGGCTAAGTAACTGAGCAAAGGCTTGCGTTTTTTGTGTGTCTGTTAGCCTTTTATATTCTGGACGGTTTATCGTTTCCTGCATATGTTTTTCTACTATGTCACCTAGATTCCGGTCAACAAATAAGTCAGCAGATTTATCTCCTGTCTTAGCTCCAAGTGTATATCTTTTGATGCCTAAGCGCATCATTTCTTTTTCTACAGGGTTAGGTTCGGCTTCAGTTCGGGGAGCACCTGATTGTCCTACTAATGATGACATTCTATATATAGGTTGGTCACGAGTAGGACTTTCAAACTGGGCTAATTCTTTTGAGAATATAGGAAGCTCTTTCTTAATAGTATTTTTAAAAGAAGCTACGCCTCTTTCTTTAAATCCAATTCCATTAATGTCATCAGGACTACGAACTATAGCCGCTTCTGTATCATAAGCAGCAATAATGTCTCTGACAAAACGTGCCGGAGTAAGTAGACCTCCGGTCAACTCACCTACGTATTGTCCTGTTAGCTCACCAAAGCGTTCAGTATCAGGAGATTCTGCACCCCCTAAATTTAAAGCAGCAACAGTTTCCCCAAAGTTATCTAGTACAAAAGAGCTTGCACCAGTACGAGACTGTACTCCTGTAACTGTGCTTATTACTTCTTTTAAATCTAATTTATCAAAATCATTGTTCGTGTATTTGACAAGTACATCAGCTATTGCAAGATATGGGGCGATAGGAAATACGGGTCGTAAATCTTTTAGTGTACCATCGTCTGCCTGATATTGGTAAAAGGGTATCTCCTGATTTTCTTTTCTGTACTTAACTGCAGCATACAAAGCAGCAACACCTACTACTCCTTTTGATACTTCTTCTTTAGCTTTTGAAAACGCAGCGACTGCGGCATCATCCCATTCACCTTTTTTGCCTGCCTCTTTAGTTAACTTAGACATAGCGGAGTAGTAAGTCCCTACCCCGCCACGTAAGATACCGACAAAAGCGCCAACCCCAGAGTAGTCGTACTGAAATTTTATAGCGTTAGCCATAAACCGTGCAAACGGAAATGCTCCAGTACCTATCGGTAGAGGAAGCATAGGCAAGGATTGGTTAAACTCAATAAATTTTCTAGCTATATTACTAGTAGGTGTTTTTCCACTAGGCATTTTAGTAAAGGTAAATTCTAAAGCTTCTTCCATAGCATCTCTAAGTAAGCCAGTAGGTAGCTGTGCTCCTGATGCTGTAAGCTCTTCTAAACTTTTAAATTGCTTTGGTCCTGTAGGATTGTCTGTAATAATGCCTGACCGTCTCAACCGTTTATCTATGTGATTGGTCATAATGCCTTTTCTAAAAAAGATATCTTGAGCAGAGTTAAGTACATTAAGATGCCGAACAACTCCTGCAACATCGCTTGGGTCACCAATGTCTTGCAGCGTATTATTCATTCGTGCTAATAGCGTAGGATTGTGCTTAAGTAAGTCGTCTACTAGGAGTGAAGTATCAGAGAAAGAGGCCAACCTACCAAGCTTACCAAAGCCATCCCTAAATATGTCTCTGATTATTCCCTTACCAGATTCTATATTTCCTGTCGTTACTGCCTTAGTCATATTACCAATATTAGCAAGGGTACTTTCCATTAAGTCAGCAGCCGTTTCAAACGTAAGTCTGATACCACCACCTACTATATTTCGTCCTGTCGTAGCCGGTTGTACTACCATAGAAGCTATCCGGGTAGCATCTACCTTTTTGAAAAACTTCCAAAGCATAGAAGTACCAACAGCAGCTTTGTCTGCGTTTGAAGGCTTTAAAATTTCTTTTATTTGTAGCCCACGTACACCCTTCATAATCTTACCAATTCTACCTAGTGTACTTAGTACAGTACCCGCATCTGAATAAGTACTGCCTAATGAGTTAGCAAATTCATCTACTGTTATTCCTTGACGAGATATAGCAGAAGATAAAGCATCATCAAAGAGTTCGTCTTCTTGCCTTAATTGATACGTTATTTTCCCGTCTTTTCCCCGGACCTTTAATAGTCTGTCAGATATAACCTTAGCCATGACTTCCATAGCTTTAGTCTCTTCATCTATCATCTTACCTAGCTGACCTGTCTCAGCTAAGTCCATTACCGTTTCTGTAATTACATCACCGGTACGAACTATGAGTTCTTTTTTATACTGTGCTTCAGTCAGTTCCCCAGAAGGACTTAATCGTTCTAATACTTCTCGTCCACTTTTTATATCAATTATACCGTTTACTGTAGCCTTTGTAGTCTCTCCTACCAAAGCTTTTGCTAACTCTGCCTGTTGCTTCTTAGTTCTATCTTTATATTCCGCTTGTATCTTTTGTCTTGTAAGTGCTTTTGCTTCAGCATTTTTAACAATAGCATCTGTGCTTCTACCGCCACCAATTGTTTTTCCAGACACGAGGCCAAGAGCACCAAGTGCTAAACCAATACCCCCTGCTGATATAGCCGCTGCATAATCATAGTCTTCCGGAACTTCCTGACCGTCAAAGCCTACTTTTTTAGAAAGCATGTCTATTTCTTGTTCTTGTAGATTCATCACAGAACCTAAACCTGCTTCCAAAGCATACCCGGCAGCTTCAGTACGGCCTGCGGTTGTCTTAAGTTGGTTTTTAAAAGTGTATTTTGCTGCCTCTTTCATTGCAGCATCTTTACCCTTCTCTATAAAAACTTTTTGTATAGCACGAGAAGCCATCTTTCTGGCGACAAAGCTTGCCCCAAAACCAAGATAACTAAAAGGGTCAAATAAAATAGCACCACCAAATTCTTTAATAGCATTTAGTGTTCCCGTTCCACCGTCTTCATAAAAGGCAGGAACCTTTTCTATTTGATTATATAGATAACCAAAGTCTTCTCGTTTCTTGGAATCAGCAGTTCTAAGATAGTCTACTTGTTGCCCTAAGTCTATTACGTTCCATTCAAACTCTCTTGTATGATGCAAGAAACGCTTTACGTAATCTAGATTGCTTTCATCTTCTTTCTGTACACCCATACTATTTTTATTGTCTTGACCATACTTGCGAAGAACATTCATATAAGTTTCATCATCTGCTAATTCTTGAAACTGTATAGTATCATCTTCTTCTTCGTCAGAATTATCCGATGTATCAGTAACATCAGATGTATCAGTACCGTCCGGAGTATCTAGAGTACTGAAATAATTAGTCAATACTTCTTCATCAGATAACTTAGTTTTATCTGTAACGTCCGGAGTATCCGGGTCAGCAGTAACGTCCGGAGTATCCGGGTCAGCAGTAACGTCCGGAGTATCTAGAGTACTGAAATAATTAGTCAATACTTCTTCATCAGATAACTTAGTTTTATCTTGTGCCATATTTCTTGCCATAAAATTTATTTCAATAGTAGTCTAACAACAATTATATTACAGTTCGTCTCGCATCGTCCTGCTCTTGCTTCAGCTTGTTTTCTTCTTGTCGTTGTTTTTCTAAGGCAACAGCCTTACTTTCATCCACACTGCGGATAATCTCATCTAAAATACTTCTTCGCATGGCATTATACCTAGCATTCATTCTAATAGCCGCTACCTCTTTTTCAGTCAGATTTAGTTTAGTTATTAAAAATTCATTAAGTGTTTTTATCGCAGCGTCTGACGTTTCACGGAAAGAAACATTTTCCTTTTTCGCTTTTTCAACAAGGTCCATAACAACTTTGTTCATTGCCAGAGGCGAAACACCTTCTTCTGTTGGTGTAATAAACTCAGCAAAAGCAGTGTCCGTATAGGCCCTTTTGTCTTCATCACTCATGCTATTATATGTTTCTCTTTCTTTATAACTTGCTATAGCCGCTGTGACAGTTGACTCAGGTGTTCCTAAACCTAGCAAAATATTTTTAATATTCCCAAATTCCTCTTCAGTAGGTACTTGACTGGCATAGTTAGTTTGTATTAAATTCGCTAGTGCTTCACGTGTCTGTTTCATTTTCTCTGCTGAGACTTCAGGTGTCACTTCAGGTGTCACTTCAGGTGTCACTCCAGGTGTCACTCCAGGTGTCACTCCAGGTGTCACTCCAGGTGTCACTCCAGGTGTCACTTCAGTTGGGCCTTCACCCCCCTCTGCTACAATATCTACATAAGTGTTGTATGGTATAAGCCCTAGCCCACCTGTGTCTGTAAACATAAGTCTAGCAGTACGCTCAATAAAATTACCATTGGAATCTACGAGATTATTTATTGTGTATTTGCGGTTAAACTCATCAATTTTCTTCTCCTTATATTCTACGGCAGCGGCCCCACTAATCTTCGTACCTTTTGGAACTACTATTTCTTGTCCCGATTTAGGGTCAGTGTATTTATACTTTTCCATTACCGTAGCGGTAGTAGTCATGCCTTCTCCCTTAACATTTATCCCGGCCTCACTCAGTAGAGCATTTTTTTCTTGGCGATACCCGTCTCGTCTAGCTGTTAAACTTACCAGTTCAGCAGCAGATAAGTCTGTGGACTCCATCCATGCATAAAGGTTTTTCTCTTCCTCCAACTTTTTCTGCGCTCTTGTTACATCTCTCTTAGCCTGTTCTTGGGCCTTTTTAAGTGCTTCTCCAGTAAGCTTATCTTTATTCTCTATGACTGCTGCTAACTTATCTTTTGCGACACTTAATGCATCTTGCATTGCACCCACTCTGTCTTTTACATCCGTTATGATTAATTCTCTTTTAGCTTTTTGTGCCTGCATAGTTTGTCCATAAAAACCTTCCGGTACAGTCATAGACCCAATGCCGGAATCTTTACGTGACACACTAGGTACAAGTCCTCGTGCACCTTCTGCTATAGATGCGCTAATTTTATCCTCATCTTGACCAAGACCAATAGCGGATAGAAAGCCGGGTGCTTCTTTATAATTAACATCAACGTCAGAAATCTCGTACTTAAAATTATCAAAGGCATCTTGCATAGTAAAGTTACCGTACTGAGAAAAGTCTATGCCACTGTTTTTCAACATGTCTGTATAGCTAAATGTAGTTCCTCCAAGAGCTTTATTTTGGTCTACTATATTAAAATGATTATCTAATGCATCGTTAGTGCCACCAAGACCTTTGTACATTGCAACGACTTCTGCCGCACTTACGCCTGCTTCACGCTTCAATCTCTCAAGATGTTTTCGTGTTCTGTCATCTTCTGCTTTAGCTCTATCTTGTTCTTGAACCTGACGAGTTTCGTAGAATGTTCTAAGCTTATCAAGCCTAGCTTCTCTTCTACTTCTGTCATCTGATATTGCTTCCCCTACTGAGGTTGCTAAACCTGTTGCTAAACCTGTAGCAAATGAACCGCCAAATAATCCCATTAGTCTCTCCTTGACATCAAGCCAGAAGGCTCTTCTTTAACTTCTTCTTGTGTCTCTTCTTCATCTTCATTTACATTAGGTGCTAAGTCAGCTTCATCTATTACATCTTGATACTGCAAGGCAAGCTTAGTAAGTAAAGTATCTCTAGTCTTAGGATTTTTATCCTCTAAGCCTGTGTCATATTCTATGTTTGCACTATCACCAAGCAGCATGAGCATTTCCATTATTAATGGAAGAGCAAGCATACTAACATCTAAAGTATGTACACCTTCCATAACACTTGCCATTTGAATTGTATTAGCTAGTGTTGTTACAGGTACACCCATTTCTAGTATGTCTATAGCTTGCAGCATAAATTCTTCTGAAGACATACGCTCCATATAAAAATCCATTACCTCATCTATAGTACTATACTGAGGTGGATTTTGCCACGGCCTACCGCCTAGTTCTGCAGTAAGAGATTGTCCCGGAATAGGGCGGTCAAAGATGGGTTCATCAGTCAGAAGTGCCATTAATTTCATTCCTATATTTTCTAATAACTTGCATTTGTTTTGCAACACGCACAGCAGGATTATTTAAGTCTAGACCAGAAGACTTAGCACTGGAAGGTTTTCGTAGTAAGCC
>Ga0208899_1002303_pt1 | contig 12823 bp, 22 predicted proteins | sample VirMetDEL_Nov_24_FD_184518 | JGI IMG/M metagenome (GOLD analysis project Ga0208899, IMG submission 184518) | Aqueous microbial communities from the Delaware River and Bay under freshwater to marine salinity gradient to study organic matter... | ecosystem: Environmental > Aquatic > Marine >... | reverse complement strand
AGACAGAGTGAACTATGTTGAAGTTCTGTCTGAAATGCCTGACGAAGAGGGTCAAATGAATGTCATCTTTGATAAGAAGACACGCAAGACCCCGAAAGGTAGATTTGTAACAGAAGGGATGTATGTTCACTTAAAATTGGAAGATTTTGTTGAACTAATCCGTAAATCATGTTAAAACTATCAATATTAACTTTAAGTATTCTATTGAGTATCAATCAAACAGTAACGGTAACGTGTTACCAAGCTACTGTAGCGCAATGCGACAGTGATCCGTTCACAACAGCATTCGGATACAAGATAGACCCGAAAGATCCTATGTCCCATAGGTATATTGCTATCAGTAGAGACCTTGAAATATATTTTTCACCAGGTGATTCTGTTCTTGTAACAGGAGCTGGTGTTTATGACGGTATGTGGATGGTAGCTGATAGAATGAACCGAAGATGGACAAATAGGATCGACCTACTTGTTGGCTATGACTCCTATGTTGACAAGTTTACGGGTGTCACCATTAAAAAACATGTTCGGTGAACAACTCTCCAATGAGACTTTGGAAAAGGCTTGTAAAGTCCTGAAAAGAGATAGAGATAGGATTGAATTAAGTAGTGTTAATACACTACGATATGAGGTCTGCTATCTACAGGATCAAGCAAGTGATAATGTGATGAGTTCAGCTATGGCAGGAGATGCTATTGAAGCTGAAATATCGCGTAAACAAGATTTGGATGACCTATTCGGTAGTCTGATGATTGAAATTGAAGACCACCTTGACAATGGTGGAATATTAATCTAATAAATATTAGAAAAAATGTCGAGAACGATTTATATCAAATCGGAAGGTAACGCAAGACCGTTGAAAGTAACTGACTTTGAAGGATTTACATTCGGTGAGCTGAAAGCTCATGTTTCAGAAGTAAATTTTGAGAACTCAAATGTCATCATTCACTCAACGAAGACGACTCTATTTGACGATTCGTCACTTATTCCATCGGAAGGCGATGTGATTCTTCTTGTTGTTCCTCAAAAGATGAAAGCAGGTAATGATGAAACTCAGGTTTCTGATACTGGAGAATTTATGGAAGTGATGAATGCTTACAGCGAATTAGTTGCAGCAACAGATCGTTTCAGAGAGTCTCTGGATGCAGTCGGTAGACTTATCATTGAAGATGAGGAGAATGTCGAAATAGGTAACACTACACTTGCTGAGATTAACAGAGCGTTCAGAAATTTTCTGAACCGATAATCATATTAAGGGTCTCTCTATTGCAGGGAGACCCTTATTAATATCTTAAAAACATGCTTTTGAATATATTAATAAGAAACAAAAAGTTTGGAACTGTTCTGATCAGTACAGCTTCTATGCGTGAAAATCTTCAAAGTGAGGATTTTTTACATCCTCCTTTAACCAATATGTTTGAAGATGATGATATTGTAGATCGATCTTCGCTTGTAGTTGAGCCTATTCTTAAGAATATTAATGATCTTCTTGAAGCTCATTATGATATGACAGGATCTCTTGATAACATTGATATTAAGATAAGTAGCAGTTATATGAATCGTGATGATCTTACAGATCTTGAATTGTATTATGATGTTTATGTAAAACATGGTGATATAGAGATCAAAAATGCTCGTAACGAATGTACTCTGCTAAAAGGTGTTTACACAAGATCCTCATTTGTGTCTACTGTTAAGAGAACCAAGATGAGGAAGATCTATATGTTCAGAGATACTTACAATGAGATAGAGCTACATACCAGATATATGCATTCTCATGTACCAAGTTTACGGGTAACCAGAACTTGTGATCAGGTGTTTAAAGACATGTGTCTTGGTAGTGCCAGTATAGTAAGATTCAGAAGATGTAGAAAGTATCAAGATATGTTCATGTATCTTGCTTATCTTGATAGTTTTATCAGATGGGAAAGTCTTGACGGTGGACCATATCATAAGATATGTGAGCTATATAATGTTGCATCAGACTCAACATTGAATCTTGATAATGTTGATGTAAATGATATCATTTATAATAATGCAGATAATGTAACTGCTTATATAGATAGTGAAGGTAATCTTTCAGCATCTTCTGATATTCTTAATCACATTGACGATGATAGATTGAAATGTGTAAACTATAGAGATCATACTATGAAAGAGGACGGTTGGCATATAGATTATTTATTAGATCCTGATGCTACTACAGTATATATTTCCACTTATGTTTTTAGAGATAAACCTTTAAAGATCAGAATTATTCCATATGATAATTCTCTAATGAAAAAGTATGCGAAGTCATGCTATAGCCAAGTACCTAGAAAACTTGGTGAAAAATTGGTTAAAAAGATAGATCAAATATTAAAATTATACTATGAACCAAAACAACAAGAAGTACCCAACCTACAATCACAAGGGGAAGGGCAAGCTTATAGTAACTAAAGAAGTTAAGAAGAAGATCGACCAACTTCATAGTGAAATAGGCAATACAGAATGGTGTGGATTTATCTTTTATGAGAAGATAGCTGGTAGTATCAGTGATCCAGATACTTATGTAGCTAAGACAACTGATGTTTATCTAATGGGTATTGGTACTCATAGCTATACTGAGAGTGAGAATCATTCTGATGATATCATTACTATGGTAGACCGTGTACCAGCTTATATGGAGAACCGTTATGGTCTTATCCATACGCATCACACAATGGATACGTTCTTTTCAGGTACAGATATTCAAGAATTGCATGACAATGCAGCTAACTATTCTTACTATCTGTCTCTTATTGTCAATATCAAAGAGAGATATTCAGCAAAGATAGTCAAGCTTGTAGAAGTAAAGGGTGCATCATTCGATCTTGACGAAGAAGATGAGGAGACAGTATCTATGGAGTTTCCTGTAGAGCATATTCTTATGCAGTTTGACCTGGATGTAATTATTGAAGGTGCTGAATGTAATGATGAGATCATTACAGAAAGGATAGCTGAGATAAATAAACGAAAGGAAGAAGAAAAGAAGGCGAGACTTGCTAAAACCAAGATAAAAACTGGAACATTCACTGACCCAGAAGACAACAAGTGGTTCAATACATATCATAACCAACATTCTTTGTGGGATCCTGCTATGTATGATGTAACACAGAATGATGCTGAAGATTTCTTATGTAGTCTTTACATTGATCCGTTTGTGGTAAACACACAGTTTGGTATATCACCTACTTTGGAGGCATGTGTTAAGCAAGAAAACATACCTCCACTTACAAGCGATATAATAGCTGGTGAAGCAATTGATTTCTTTGGTGGTGATAAAGCAAGGGCAGGACTTCTTAAAACTGCAGAGGTAGCTCGTAAGAATATGACATTCATTGGTGACAATATGAGTCAGATGTATGATCTTATTACTGAAGCAGCAGAATCTTTTAACCAAAATAACGAGTATTCACTATGATCGAGACCATTAAGGAATCTCACACGAGGTTCAGTAGTGTCCCTTGGTACGGTAATACAAGAGAACTGACTATCGGTGGTTTAGGTACTATCGGTAGTTGGTTATCTCTTCTTATTGCCAGAACAGGTGACCACGAAATACTTCTATATGACAACGATACTATTGAGAAGGTAAATTATTCAGGTCAATTCTTTTCTAAAGATCAGCTTGAGAAAACCAAAGTAGGTTCAGCAGCTGAAAATCTTTTGAATTTTACTGAGATCAATGATTTCAATGTTCACACTTTCAATTCTAAGTTTGATGAAAACACTTATGTTTCTAATGTAACGTTCTCCTGCTTTGATAATATGGAAGCTAGGAAAGCAATGTTTGATGCATGGTGTAAGAATGAAGAAAGAGAGTTGTTCATTGACGGTAGAATGAGTATCGAAAGTTATGAAGTGTTCACTGTAAAACGTGGACAGGAGGAGCGTTATCGAAAGACGCTCTTTGATGACTCTGAGGTAGGAGAACAGATATGTTCTTTGAAGAATACATCTCATACAGGTGCATTGATCGCAGCAAGAATGGTGACAGCGTTCACTAATTATCTTGCTAATGAATCAATGGAGTTTGCTATAAGAGATACATCTTTCTATTTCAGAGAAGATATGGAAATGCAACTGATAAATATGAAAAAGTAATGTTTGTTGAAATAACTAAAAAAGATATAAAGTCTTACTTCGAGTCACTATCTGGAGAAGAGCATTGGTTACAAAGAATACCTTATGTTGAAAATGAAACTCTTGTTCCTTTACTCTATGCTATAACAGGATCAAATGTTACATATGATCATTATAGAAACGGTCTTAGAGATATTGCTCGTTCTCGACTCAATACATTTTGTATTCATTGTATTGATTATAAAAGAGTAAAAGAAATAAGACAGAAAGCGATAGAGCTTTTGTTGAAAGATGATGATGCACTTATTAGAATTGATGATGTTGTTGAAATAGAAGTAGAGGACAATACTACATATCATAATCTTACATTTCCTGAAAAGAAAGAGATGATGAATGATGTGAAAATTGCTCTACCATCAATGATAAGAAATGCTATTGATCTTGAGAGAAAAATGAATGTAAATATTATTCAATAATGGAAAGAGATAATTATTTTGAAAGGAAGGCAGTGTCACGTTCACTGCTTTCCGAATTGGTTCGTCATCCACTACGAGCCAAAGCAATGCTTGACGGTGTTGCACAAAAAGTAGAGAGTGAAGCTATGACATTCGGTAGTGCGTTTGACTCATTGATGTTCGACACATCAACTGAGTTTACTTCTAAGTACAAGATCCGTCAGTATGAGAACCCTTGGACAGACAGACGTAAGAACACAGGTAAATTCACTTATGCTCTTGAGCAGATAATGCAGGAGACACTTGCAGCTGATATGCCAGGAGGTGATACTGAAACCATGTTCTTACAAGCATATGAAAGATCAGGAATCAAAAGTCCCAAAGTATATGATCTGGTTGCTGAGTTTGTAGAACTCGGTGGTAGAGAGTGGGTGAAAGAATCCATGATGGCAAATGCATTTACCATGATATCTCAAGATGACTACAATAAGCTTGCAGCAATGAAAGCGAATCTTATCAACGATGAGTATGTAGGACATCTATTTGTAACAGATGTACCTGAAACTCATACTGTTACAAATAGTCATCTTGAAACCATTTATCAAATGGATATTGATTGTTATATTGAAGGTATAAAATGCAAAGCTCTTCCTGATATTGTACATATAAATCATGCAGCCAAGGTTATAAATATATATGACCTTAAGACCACATCTTCCTATGACCAGAATGTAATGGGGAGTATTGTGAAGTTCGGTTATGATCTTCAGGCAGCATGGTATACCATAGCTCTTAATGCACTTACGATGGAAGGTGAAAAGTATGAAGGTTATACAGTAGCAAAAGAGTTCGGTTTCATATTCATTGACACCAACATGATGAATGCTCCTATACATGTTATGATATCAGAGAATGATCTTTCGTGTGCTATAAACGGTGGTAACCGTTATGGTAGACCACGCAAAGGTGCATTTCAGATACTTAATGACTACATGTGGCATGTTGAAACTGATAAATGGGATTATCCTAGAGAGTATTATGAGAATAACGGTTACATAGAGACTGATATATATGATAGCTGAACCGTTGGTAGATGTAGTAACATTCACAGGCTTTCACGTTCAATTCAGTGTGAAAGATGTGGATGTTACAGACATTCTTTCTCAAGATGAAACAGGGATTCTTGAGATACGAAAAGGAGATAAGCGACTTTTCTATCGTGGTGATATGATATATGTAAGAGAGTCAGGTTGGTATCAACTGAATCGTATTGATCTTATGCGTCAAGATAAAGGTGTACGCAAATACAGAGGTCTTATGATGGAACGTAGTGATACTTCATTGCTTGTTCTTCCAGTATTCGGAGGGACAAGACATGATGTATCTTTTACTGATCACTTACTTAATGCGTATTTGCATCGTGAAGACCATGAAGATGGTTCTATATGGATACTTATGAAGCGTCCTTTTAATCCTAATTCTCAATATGAGAATGCTATACATTTCTTAGAGTCCAGCGATTACTTTGTAAAGAAGGAAATGCTTGGTGATCAATTTGAAATGATCACAATGGATATTCCTGAACACTTTGAGACAGAACTTATACTGATAAAGCAGGGTAAGTTTTCAGAGTTGGGAAACTTCCATAAGCAAAGGATATATGAGTTTCATAATATCAGAGATAAATATAATAAGATACGTCTCGAACTAGAGAAGAGTGATGTACTGAGAGAAAAGATGGAGAATGAATATGATATTCAAATTCCAGAAGGTAGCGAGCTTAGATCAAAGATCAATGATGACAGAGAGACGTTCTATAACAAACTTATAATCAATGAGCACTCAACGAGTATTGAGTAATTTATTTGGTGAAGGTTGGTTCAATGCGATGGGGACATATCTGATGTCACAGGATTTTGCAAACCTCGGTCACTGGTTGATTGGGGAGCGCAAGACCAATACGGTTTATCCTGTGCAACAGAATGTCTTCAAAGCATTCAAGCTTACACCATACGAAGATGTCAAAGTTGTATTCTTAGGTCTTGATCCTTATATACGTAAGAATCAGGCTATAGGTCTTTCATTCGGTGTTTATACAGAGATGGGTGTCAAAGTACCACCGTCTCTTAAAACTATCATTAAAGAGCTTGAAAGCGACCTTGATGTATTATGTCTTGAGTTTGATCATTCTTTAGAAGGATGGGCAAAGCAAGGTGTATTGATGCTTAATACAGCATTAACAGTTGTAGAAGGTCAGACCAATTCTCATTTGAAAGCCTGGAATCCTTTTACCATGCAAGTAATAGATGCTATCAATCGTAAGAACGATAATGTAGTATACATTCTTCTTGGTAAAACTGCACAGGGGTATGAGAAGTATCTTGATGCTGACGCAACTAGAGTTATAAAAGCACCACATCCTGCAGCGGAAGCATATGCTGGAGGTAAAGCTGGTTTTTATGGAAGCAAGATATTCAGTAAGTGTAATAGCATACTGTATATGCTTGAGAAAGAAGAAATTAATTGGAATATAAAATAATATGGGACGTTATTATAGCGGAGACATAGAAGGTAAGTTCTGGTTTGGTTTACAAAGCAGTACTGCGCCTGAAAGATTCTGTGCTGAAGAGCAAAGCTGGCAAGTGATTAACTATTACATTGATCGTGATGATCTTCCTAAGATCAAAGAAGAAATAGAAAAAATAGAGAGTGATCCTGAAGTAAAAAAGATCATAGATCTATATAAAAATGATGAAAACTTTGGTTTTAGTAATGAGAATATAGAGAAGCATGCCCTTACAAGAAAAGCAATGGAAGACTATGCTGATCTTTTATTAGGAAAACAGATCTATGATTATTTTGATTCTGACCCTAAAAGAGAAGGGTGTGAGATAACCGCAGAATATTAATAAAATGGAAAATAGTGCAGATTGCATAATCGATTATGTAGAGAATAATTCTTACATGAATTATGAGGGACATGAAGGTGATGAATTACTGTTTGCTACAAGAGAACACGGTAATGTTGGTGATGAAACCCCAGGTCAGAAAGACATTCAACATGTCAGAGATCTGGCAAAAGAACTCAGAGCCACATGTGGCAACATAATAAGGGTTATAGAACTTGAATCTATAGATGAATGGGTGCACCTAAGAGTGAGATTAAATCCGATAGAAAAGGATTAAACGTTTGGAAAAAGTTGAGAGATGTAGTATCTTTACTACCTTTCTCTTCTTTCTGAAGAGGATACTGACATTTTAAATAAACAAACTATAAAAATGGGGAAAATTCAACCTTTACATTCTTATATTACAGTCTGGTTAGAAAGACTGAACATCAAAAAACCTGTCGTCCCGAAGCTGATGACGGAGGAAGAAAGAAAGCTTCATATGATGCTCATTGATGAGGAAATGCAGGAACTACTGCTTGCCTTATCAAGGAACAATGATCTTACAGAACTATGTGATGCATACTTTGATGTGCTATGGGTAGTTACTCAGGCAGCAATGGTCAATGGTATCAACATCAATGATATTGTACGTGCTGGTTCAATGAGTAATCTATCAAAGTTCTGCTCTACATCTGACGAAGCATACGCTACTGTTGATGCGTACGCTAAAGGTAAACATCCTGATAAGCAAGGGGTGTCTATTGAAACGTATGTAGAAGAGCAGGAAGGTGTGTTTATCGTCAAGAGAACTAAAGACAATAAGGTAATGAAGTCAATAAACTTCAGCCAACCTGATTTTAACTTTATTGTAGACAGAGCAAAATAACATGGACAAAAGCAATCAGATCCTTAGTGATATTGTTGTATTCAACAAGTATGCTAAGTACATATCAAAAGAAGAGAGAAGGGAAACCTGGAATGAAATAGTTGACAGATACGTCAACATGATGAAGAAAAGGTATCCCAAGTTGAAGGATGATATAGATAAGAATGCAAAGTTCATATACGACAAGAAGGTTCTGATGTCTATGAGAGCAGCTCAGTTTTCTGGAGCAGCTATCGAGAAATCAGAGTCGAGAATATATAACTGTGCATATCTACCTATTGATGATTATCGTGCATTCAGCGAAACTATGTTCTTATTGCTTGGAGGTACAGGTGTTGGATACTCTGTACAAAGAGACCATGTAAATCAGCTTCCTGAGATTCATAAGCCTAAGAAAAAGCAGAAGTATCTTGTAAGCGATTCTATTGAAGGATGGGCAGATGCTGTTCGTCATCTTATGTCAGCATACTTTGGGTTCAGAAAGACCAAACCTGTATTTGACTTTAGTGACATCAGACCTAAAGGAGCAAGATTAATAACTGCTGGAGGTAAAGCACCTGGACCTGAACCTCTTAAGAAATGCTTATTCAATCTTGAGTTGATGTTAGATCGTAAAGAAGATGGTGAAAGACTATCTCCTATAGAAGTGCATGATATGATCTGTCACATTGCAGATGCTGTACTTGCTGGTGGTATTCGTAGAGCAGCACTTATTTCTTTGTTCTCTGCAGATGATGATGAGATGATAGCATGTAAAAGTGGTGCATGGTGGGAGAATAACCCTCAACGTGGACGAGCTAACAACAGTGCAGTACTACTACGTCACAGAATTACTAAAGAGTTCTTTGTAGATCTTTGGAAGAAGATTGAAAACAGTGGTAGCGGAGAACCTGGTACATATCTCAGTAACGATAAAGATTGGGGAACCAACCCTTGTTGTGAAATCGCACTAAGACCGTTTCAGTTCTGTAATCTTACAGAAGTAAATGCAGGAAATGTTGTAGACCAGCTTGATCTTAATGAACGTGCTTCAGTGGCATCCTTCTTTGGAACATTACAAGCAGGATTTACTAACTTTCATTATCTAAGACCTATCTGGAGAGAGACCACTGAAAAAGATGCTCTTGTAGGTGTAGGTATGACAGGCATCTGTAACGGAAGTGTATATGATCTTGATCTTGAAGAGGCTGCAGGTATGGCTATAGAAGCTAACTACGAAACAGCTAGATGTATAGGCATCAATCCTGCTGCTCGTATTACTACAGTAAAGCCAAGCGGTACTACATCTTGTGTAGTAGGTACATCATCAGGTATACATGCATGGCACTCTAAGTATTACATCAGACGTATGCAATGCAGTAAGGATGAAGCATTATATCAGTATCTTGCAATCAATCATCCTGAACTTGTAGAAGATATGACACTTATTCCTAACTCTGCAGTGATTGAGGTTCCTCAGAAAGCTCCAGATACTGCAACTCTTCGTGAGGACGAGACAGCATTAGAAATGCTTGATCGTGTTAAGCGTTGGAATATGCAATGGGTAAAGCAAGGTCATAGTCATGGTCGTAATACCCATAACGTATCTGCTACTGTATCTGTAAAAGAAGATGAGTGGGAAGGTATTGTAGAATGGATGTGGGAAAACAGAAATAGCTTTAATGGTCTATCAGTTCTTCCTTATGATGGTGGTACTTATGTACAGGCTCCTTTTGAAGAGATAACTGAAGAAGAGTTTGATAAAAGGTACGCTGCACTTTCTGAAGTAGATCTTACTAAGGTAGTAGAGATCGATGATAACACTGATCTACAAGGAGAATTAGCTTGTGCAGGAGGATCATGTTCCATAATTTGATTATTTTACATAAGCTATGTTTGATGATAAAGATTGGGAAATAACTATAGGTATAAAACCTATGATTCTTTTTGGATATAGATCCTATGAGAGTCTAGGTGTCACCTATTATGCATTTTACTTTGCTTTTATTGATATATGCATTGCGGTGTATGAAGAATAGTAAGAACACTAATAAAATATATCAAGCACTGATAGTAATACTATTGGTGCTTGTTATTTTATTGGGTAATCGATTAGATAAACTTAAAAATACTATGGAAATAAAATCTAAAAATTACAAACCCCTGGATTCCAGGTTAACGATCAAGCCATCTAACATAGAAGGTCTTGGTTTATTTGCAGTTACAGATATAGAAGCTGGAGAAGTTCTCGGAATATCACATGTATATGATGAAAGATTCAAGGATCGTTTTATCAGAACACCTCTTGGTGGATTTATCAATCATTCAGAAGACCCTAATCTTGAAGCTGTAATAGATGGTGACTACAGATATGTAAAGACCATTAAGGCTGTCGAAGATGGGGAAGAGCTTACTCTACTATATAACCTATATAATTTAGGAAATGAGTAAGTGTCAATATTGTGGAATGACCAACGGTAGACATCTTAAAGGATGGTGTCCTACTGTATCTGCTGATCCTAAAATGGTAGAAGTAGATGATTATAGCAAAGCATGTAATATCACTAAGGATATTATCAAAGATCTTATAGACTCTGATAAAAAAGGAATTAAGGAATACGGTACTACTGTAGACCGTGGGGATTACAATCTTAAAGATTGGTTACAACATGCTTATGAGGAAACCCTGGATACTGCAAAATATCTTGCAGCAGCTATTAAGAAACTTGAAGATCAAAACAAAGATGAATAAGAAAGAATTAATAGAACACCTCGGTAAAAGGATGGATGAATATACTAGTTTTTATGAACATCCACAGGACAAGAAGGAGCATACACCTTTAGAAAATGCATATAATGAAGGTGTAAGAAGAGGTCTAGCAATTGCAATTGTTAATATTAGAGAAAATTTAAACCAAAACAAAGAAGATGAAACGAAAGGAAGCAGCTAAACAATCGGATTTAACGGGTAGAAAAATGGACACAAGAGAACAAGTGATAAAATGGCTTAACGATAACGGACACGCCAAAGTAACCAGCAAAATAATACCGCTTGATAATGGTAACTTTAGACCAGTTGTAGATGTGATAATGGGCTGCTTAGAACAAGTTAAATCTGTTGATTTAGATGATGTTGGAGAAACGTTTAATGAATGCACTACACAAATTGGAATGAACAGGTGTACGTCTTGTGGTTCGATGTATTGTGATGGTAACATTTGCACTTAATGTTCTCCAACGGTTCTAATAAAATGAAAGCAAAAGAAGAAGGTAAATGGACATTATTTTGGGATATGCACTCAGGAGGTGGAACAAAGGAAAAACCTTACGAGAAAATTTATATAGAAGCACCTGAAGAAGAAGCTAAGATAATTTTTTACAATAGGTTCGGGCATAATCCTGAGCGAGTTAGCTGTACTTGTTGTGGTGAAGATTATAGCATAAGTGAAAGTGAAACCTTAGAGCAAGCGAGCGGATACCATAGAAACTGTGCTTGGGATAAAGAAACAAAAGGCTACATTGAAAAACCTAACGAATACAACGATGCCTTTTTAACAGTAGAGGATTATTCAAACCAAGAAGATGTTTTGATAATACCTAAATCCGAAATAAAAGATAGCGAGCGAATTGGTGATGTACCAAGCGAAGGTTATGTGTGGGTGTAGTGCTTGCACATAACGGTTGGCAATATGAAAAGTGCCGAATTAAATGAACAAAATTATTAATTTAAAACAAATGTAAATATGAAAACAAAAACTTCAATTTTAGCAGTAACTAAGGCATTTTTTATATTGCTTGTTATGTGCTGTTTTTCTTCTTGTAATAGTGGAAAAGCTAATTTAGTAACAGAAATTCAAGTAATAGATGGATGTGAGTATATTGTGTCTAAAAATGCTTATGGTAATGTTGTTTCGCATAAAGGTAATTGTAACAATCCAATACACAAACAAGTTATTCACGATACAATATACGTTGTAAAGGCTAAATAGCACATAACGTTCCGCAGGTATGGAGCGGATTTTTACGGAATAAATTAACGAAAATGAAAATAGAATACGACAAAGATTTTGAAAAGATAATGAATGAACTGCAAGCCAATTTTGGGTGGAGTAATATTGATGTATTACCTGATAGTTACAAAGACCTACTCAATGACACTATAAAGGCAGTAAAAAACTGCTCTATACCTGATGTTGTGAGTATGTCAAAATGCTGTAACGCAGATTGTGAAGAACCAACTGCTTCGTCTGATGGTGTGTATTGTGAATTTCACAGAAGTATGTAAGCATTTTTATTACTTACAACGGATACGGCTAAACTCTCGTTGCCGACTTAAATACAAGAGATAAACTTTTCAAATAATAACTGAGATGAATAAAGAAAACAAAGTATCAAATGAGAACAAAGGCAATGGAGTTTTAGCCAATGTTGGGCATCATGTAAAAATTACGGACTTCATAGGCGAATCAGTTAAATACGATGATTACGGAGGCGGTTATTTCTGGGGGCAA
>Ga0208899_1002295_pt1 | contig 12857 bp, 13 predicted proteins | sample VirMetDEL_Nov_24_FD_184518 | JGI IMG/M metagenome (GOLD analysis project Ga0208899, IMG submission 184518) | Aqueous microbial communities from the Delaware River and Bay under freshwater to marine salinity gradient to study organic matter... | ecosystem: Environmental > Aquatic > Marine >... | reverse complement strand
TCACCTATTAAAAAGCTAGGAGTGTCTCCCTCAAACTTAACGAATGTTTTAGTACCGTCTACTGAATACCTAAGAGTATCAGCCGATGTTTCTAATACTTGATTAAAGTCTACACTAGATACTTCAGCAGCGTCTAAAATTACATATGTTCTCATATTCGATTAAGGTGTTTGGGAAACTATTGCAGCTCCATTATTTAGAGTCATATCTACAGTACTTGATGAGATTCCTTGGTCCGTGATAGTAGTACCTGTACCGCTGTCGTTGTCTCCCATTCGCCACCAACCAATCGGAGAGTGAGAAGTTAAATCAGCCGCTACCCCAGAGTTATAGATTGAGGATATAGCTGACGAAGACAGGGCAGAATTAATTAACGCAAATTCATCAATTAAACCATTAAATGCTTGATTAGTCACTAGAGTGTCAGACCCAACCCTAAGATTGTTAGTAGTTGATGTTATGCTTGATCCTGTTATTGTGTTAGTAACTTGAGTTAACTCTGTCCCGTTAAAGTACCCTTTCATTTTGTCGGCACTAGCAGATTGAGAACCGTCAAAAACAAAAGCTAAATGATGCCATGTATTTGTAGCAATGTCAGTGCCGGGGTCTATTCGTAAGGAACCATCTCCAGTAAGGAAAAAATAGATATCATTACCATAAAGCTGGCCATTGATGCCACCGGAAGAACGACTACCAAAAAGGTTTTTATTTTGAGATACGGGTTGATTAAACCACAAGCTTACTGTCAAAGCTGTAAGACCGTCAGTCAACGAAGACGATCCAATTTCCATGTAATCATTAGTACCGTCTAAACTTACGCTGTAAGTATTAGTAAAGCTGACAGGTGCATTATCTGAAGCGATTTCTGTCCAAGCAGTACCGTCCCAAACGATAATCTTATTAGTGTCCGTCTCAAAGTAAGCCTTACCAGCAGCTGGTGAAGCGGGACGGGTGGATGATGTAATTAAGTCTAGTTTAGCCATGTCTTATAGTTCCTCCAGAGTTTCTTCAGGTAAATCCTGAACATTTAAAGCTAAGTGATCGCATTTCCATGTTCCGCTTTCTTTCACACGAAACCTCCACTGACCATCAAATTCTTCAGGATCAGCGTATTTAACTGTACCAGTTGTTGGAATACCGAGAGATGCTTCGATACGCTCTATCTCTGCTTTCGCGTCTTCTTCTGTGGAATGTATTGAATATTTCATGTTATTAAGAAAAGGAGGTTAAGGGTTGTAGTGAGCTATATTTATTAGCTAAATAACTATTAACCTTGTTTTTGTCAGCGGTTGAAAGATCACTTGCCCAAATAATAAGCTCATAAATATCACCTGTGTGATAGTAGGCGTTATTACCTTTACCGAGTCTTGATACCGTCCTAGTATTTGTTGCTGTTACGGAAAAAAGTGAATTAGCACCTTGAACATAAATATTATGAAGGTTGTTACTGTCACGGGTAGCCCAAAACTGTGTAATAGAATTGTAGTTTGGGCCGTATGTGTTATCTACTGCACTTGCCGTACCCTTCAATCCGTATGTTGTACCACCAAATTCAAGTATTACATATTGACCATTAGTATCCGTTCCAATTGGCAGGAAGTGATTAGCGTCTGTATTAGTGTTACCTACAATTACCATGTTAAAAGCAGTAGGTAGCGTGTAATCAGTAAAATCTACAAAGTCTCCACCATCAAAACTCACGTACTTATCATCACCACTTACATTAAATGTAGGTTGTGCTGAACCTGTGGCTTGAGTAGCATCATAATTTGTAGCTTGTCCACTCCTGTCGCCCCAAGTGCTTACTGCTAATCCGCTTGATGGATTGTTAGCAGAATTTGATCCGTCTAATATAGCAGCATCAAAGTGCATGATGGGTTGTGCGGAAACATAATAAGGTGCTGCTGCACTAGTGAATAAACCTCCGGAATAGTGAAGCTCATTATTATTAGCACTTGGAGCAACATATTCATTAGCGAAACTCTTCCAAGCTCCACTATCGTATACAACAATAGAACCTGCGTCGGTGCTTCCTGCTTTCTTTAAATACATCTCACCATTCTTAGCGAGTCCGTTAGTAACAAGCGAAGATTGCTCGCTGTCGTTAATTAATGTAATATCACTCATTATTAGCTGTTGTTAAAGATTTGCCAGTTAGTTCCGTCAAACACATACATATCATAAGTATCACTAGCGTACATGATTGTACCTGTGTCGTCGCTAGTTCTAGCCGCTATGTTTGTAGAAGTGTCCACCGAAGGAGCAACAGTGTCTTCAGGGAATCCGAGTATAGACTTAAGGAAGTCTGTAACTGCATCCGTTTTATCGACCTTGTCATCCAACTTCGTCTTAACTGTCTGTCCGATTTGTTGAAGTATATTTGCCATAGTTGTTGTTAATGTTTTATGTTAGTGATTAAATTAAGTCAAAGCTTATTGTGCGTGAACCCACCCTGACTCAGTAAAAACATAGAGCTTAGAGGTATCGGTAGCAAAAGCCATCGTCCCCAAAGTGTCGTCAGTTCTAGCAGTTATGTTACTCTCAGTGTCCAAAATAGCTTGGCTAGTTGAAGTAAGAGATATTAATAAGTTTCTTACGCTTTGTCCCATTTGATACCATACACTCATTGTTCTGTTTCATTTGTTAAGGTTAAATCCGACTCTTGTTAGAGTATCAAGGATCACCTGTCAAGCCTTCAAGGAACTCAGCGTGATCTCCTACTTCTTCTTCACGAGCATCTAGGAAGTAAGGCAGAGCATTCCAAGGAGTAACACCGTCACCTATCTTAATGCGATTACGGCTGTTATCCAACTCAATAGCTACTTCTCCTTCTAGCAGTACAGGGTTCTCTTCAGACCAGTTACTAGCTGTTCCTCTTCTTAATTGTATACGTTTTGTAAAACTAGGCATCTATACTTCCTCCATCAAATATATCAGTATCTTCTAACACAGGGCCTCCACCATCAATGGTAACAAAAAACGGGTCACTCTCTAAAGACTCTATCTGCTGCTCAAGCGTCGTTGCTTTATCTTTGTTCTGTTTAGCTTCCGCAGCAGCAGTTACAGACAGCGTTCTGTTTTGGAACGCAAGAGGGTGTATGACTGGTCTAGGACGTAACGGCATACTAGCACTTCCATCTACGCAACGCTAAAGCTTTACGGGTGGGTCTGCCTTTGCTGTCCTTCATTGGCCCTTTGTTTCCACTCATACGAGCACAGAAAGACTTCTTACGAGGGCCACCACCGGGTTGCGGAGCTTTTAAGTTAGAACCCGTAGCACGATTGTACTTAGCACGACCCTTAGCAGTGAGACCGCCTTTACGACTCTTCTCACCTCTCCCTAAAGATAACGATACACTACGAGCCATCCTTACTTCTTCTTCTTCGGAAACCCACGCTTCATATTAGCGTAAGCTGTAGAACTGATTGTAGACTTCTTCTTGCTACGGCTGATGCCTAACTTGCGTCGTCTGTTAATGTTTGCGTATAGTCCCTGTTTCATCGTTTAATAAGCATCTCCAACATTCTATCTAGTTTAGTATTCATTTCTTTAACAGTCGTCTCCACGCCACTCATACGGTTCTCTACAGCTATGTCTCGTTCGTTCTGAGCAGCTAGTTCAACCTCTATCTTGGTAAGTCGTCGTTCGTCGTTCTCTAAGCGATCAGACAGCTTCTTTATCATCCAACCGATAACACCAAGAATAACAGCAAGAGCGGTGTCTAAGAAATGTGAGAGTTGTTCGGTCATTGTGTTATCCTATTACTACTACTTTGATGTGTGTGTATGTAGTACCCCAACTTCCCCCCACTCTATTACCAGAACTGTTAAGGTAAATCCAACCATCTTCTGCCAACTGTACTTCTATAGTAGAAGATGTGATATTAGTAACCTGAAGACCTGAATCTATAAACAGGCTGCCAGCTCCATCCCTTGAGTCAAATTGACATAATTTAACACCAGCACCACTGCTACTAGTAGCCATGTAAACTTGAGCTTGAACTTCAGCTGTCCCTAAACCATGCGTAAAACTATAAGTACTCCCGTTAGCTAATCCTGTAGTGTCGTTAAACCAAGCACTAGTGTACTTAGATACCGCACCAACCGTTGCACTGGCACTCGCTACGACTTTGATGTGTGTGTATGTAGTACCCCAATCTCCTATTACAACTTGCCCACTACTATCCCACTGTATCCACCCGTTCGCTCCTAACTGGACGGTCAAACCCGTGGTAGTGATGTTGTTGATTTGGTAGCCGTGTTCAAGAGAGAAACTGACTACTCTTACGTAGGATTCAACTTTAACCATATCCGTACCTGAAGCATCTTTAGCCATGTAAACTTGTACAATTAAGTTCTCAGACCCTAGGTTATGTGTGAAATCAAGAGACGCTCCATTGGCAACCGCTGTTGTCCCGTCGGTGTTTACCCATCCACTATTCCAATTCGGAGTACCAGCAGCACCACCACTACCACTAGCAGCAGCTGTAAGCCTACCTTGTTGATCTACTGTGATGTTAGCGTTTGTATAAGCGCCCGGTGTAACAGCAGTATCAGCTAGTTTAGCACTTGTTACAGCGTCATCAGCTATAACTGTAACACCATCTCCTGTAGAAGTAACATCTCCTGTGTGGTTAGGGTGTACATAAGGTGTAGCAAGTTTAGCGTTAGTAACAGAACCATCAGCTATCTTAGCCGTCGTAACAGCAGAGTCTGCTATCTTAGCCGTAGTAATAGAGTCAGCACTTATCTGAGCACTACCTATCTCTCCTGTACTGATCGGTATACCAAACCCTCGCTGAATGATAACAATGTCTTCACCACCCGTAAGAGTCGTCTTTATTGTAAGTGTGTCTGTGTTAGGGTCTACCGTGTAGTCTGTAGTAGGCTCAAGAACCGATCCGTTACTACTTACATCGTAAGCTGTGTCTCCGTTGATCTCTGCACCTGTAACTGTGTAAGTAGTATCTGCTCCTGCTGTTCCTGTGAACACCCACTTAAGAGGAGGACTAGAAGCACCAGTAGCAGCTTGGTTAAACTTACCGTCTACATAGTCTTTAGTTGTAGCATCTGTTGTAAGAGTAGGAGCAGCTAAGTTCTTTATCTTCTTAGTCCGTGCATCCCAGTCTGTGCCACCTGCTTCTATCTGTAACGACGCATCATTTAACTCAGCTATCTCCTCGTTTAAGTAACGGTTGTGGAGATAAGCACGATCAAGTTCGGATTCCGTTAATACAGAACCATTTACAAAATCTACAAGGTTGGTGTCAGGCTGACTCTTACGACGAACTCGGACAACATCTCCAGCAGTGGCTCCTACATTTAATACTACCTTCTTAGCAGGTGAAGTAACAATCGAGAAAGCAGAAGAGAGTTGTGCTACTCCGTTGATCTCAACTATTACGTGCTCATCCTCAAGGTATTCAAAGTTAAAAGCAAAATCTGTTTGCGATGCGGTCGCTGTGTAGTCTACGTAAGTGGTGGCCATGATGTTATATTATTGTCTATTGAGCGAGAAGGGCAAGTACTATTGCTTAGGTACTAGTATTTCCAACGGTGAGAGTGGTCGTCCTCCGGGTTCAGGTTTTAGTCCTCTCGTTCTTAATAAATAGTACAAAGACTCATCGTCTTCATTAACAAAAGTGTTCGTAAACTGATCGTCTTTAAGTATGTCTTTCTTTGTCTCATTGTAGAATTTATTCATGACAGTGTTAAGTTCAGCTAAACCTTCGTTAACAAAGCGTCCTGACTCTGGGTCTATTTGAAAACCCTTATTGTACTTTATTACCCAATCTGTGTCTTTTATTAAAGCACCTACAGCTTGTTTAATAGTGTATCTATAACCTTCTAACCGAGTTACCGGTAATACTTTTTTCTTTAACTTCTGATCGAAAGCATACGACAAAGTCATCCCATCTTCGTTTACCCACTCTGTCATTTTAATGCCTGTAGCTAACATAGACGGTTTATTGGATAGATTTCCGTGAGTATCTGTAGCTACTACTTTATCAAACTCAGTTCGTATTAACTCATCTCTAGGTGCTTGTCTTATTATGTTTTGGGTTATCCAGTTTGCTGTGTTTTGTTCATCTTCCCCTAAACGATCTGTCTTTAAATTAGTAACACCAGACCCAACAACACTGTAAGCAACCCTATCCCAATAAGAGCCTCCTCGTAAATCGGGGATACCTTCTTGGTTTATAGTATTATTTATTTTGCGAAGTTGAGCAGGTATAGGAATATACGAAGCAAGTAAACGAGATATAGCATTCTTAGTAACATCTCCCTCAAAAGCAGCAATGTCTTGAGCAGTCTCTATACCTTGTGCAAGTGGCATTGCTTCTGCTAATTTCTTAAAAGAAGAACCGATGACATAGCTTAATGTTTGTTCTTTTGTAAGTATAGTTTTTCCAGTAGCTCGCTCCTCTGCTTTAATTCTGAACCAAGAAGCAACATCAGCAGACAAAGCTAAAGGAAAAGCCCAAGGCATAGCAGCAGAGTAATCACTGCCAAACATTTTAAAAGATTCTAACTTATTGTTTTTCCTTTGCTCAGGTGTAAGCCATTCAAGAGAACCTGTACCCCCATAATAAAGAGCAGTAGCTCCGCCCACCATCATTAAAGATGAAGCCACCATAGCGTCTGTTATTAATTCTTCGTTGTACTTTAACCTTCTCTCTGCTGCTAAGTTCCTTCTTTCAGTTAAACCTTCTATACGATCTCTAGCTCCTTTTATCTTTTCAGGGTCATCTGTCCTACGCAATACTTCGTATTCTCCTCGTATTAATAACTCAAACTCTTTTACTTTTTTACTAAAAGGATTGATCTGCCCACGTAAACCGGGGACTTTAGCTAGACTTCCCTGTGCAACTAATTGTGCGGGTTTTAGTGTATACTTCCCTCCTCGATATATAGATCTAATAGGAACACCAATGTAGACTGCGAATGCGTCAATACTTGCACCCAACCACCCACCATCGTTTACTTGATCCTTAGCTCTTTTAATGAAATTCTCTACAGGGTCTACTGGCATATCTGCCAAATCACCGTCGGCTGCGAACAATAACTCTTCATCTATTTGACTCATTTCAAAATCAAAATCTGTGGTATCGTTAAGCACATCAAGCCCGTCACTATCTCGCCATTGAGCTTTATATATTTCTAAGGCTCGTTGTTGTGCTTTTGCGGGGTCGTTAGGAAATTCTAATATAGCTTTCTTTTGAGCAAGTGAGTGCTGCCTACCTCTTTTAAGCATTCTTTTAAATACAGAGTCTACGGACTGAATACCTCGCACTCCTAAAGACATAACCTTAAATATATCCCCGTACTTAAAGAATCGTGTAAAAGCGTTAGATACATTTTCAATTGCTTCTGCCCTCCTTTTTGCAGATGTATAAGCCCTAGACACAACAGCGTGAGTACCTCTAGGAGCAGCAGATATACTCATTTCGTCCGACAGCCTTCCCGCTCTTCTATCAATAGCCGAAGCGTTTTCTGCAAAGGTACGTCTTGCTTCTACCCATAAGTCTTTGGTTAAGTGTATAGTTCTTAACGCTCCAGCTGCATCCGCTAAAGCTAAACGTGTACGCACAGGTAACGCTACATTATCTTTGTTGTAAATAAAATTACCAACAGGCCTAAAGAATTGCTTAACTATACCACCTACACCTGTAGGGATACCAGCCATCGCAGAAGGTAATTGGTTGATAAGACTTTGCTGCCTCATTGATTGCACCCAACGCCAACCTCTCGTAATCATACTAGATACATCTGTTTCAAGTTGCTTATGAAATGACTCCTCAATCTCCTTAAACAACCTAGCGTTCAGTTGGGCATCTTCAATTTCTTTCCGTGCTCTATCAAGATCAGCTATCTTCTGACGCATCCTTGTCTTAGCTCCTGCTATCTTCTTTTTAAGTATCTGAGACTTTAACAATTTAGTAGGCCCTTTAGGAGCAGGTGTTATTTCAGCTCTTACTTCGCCTATTATACTACGACCTTCAATATCAGCTACTCTAGCTAACTCAGCTTCTAAATCAGCAACAAGCTTAACTTCTTTCTCAGCTTCTTTGTAAAACTTTACTTTTTCTTCTAACTCTTTAAGCCTTGGGTCTTTCTTTCGTTTCTTAGGTTTTAAACCAGCAGCAGCTTCTTCTTTATCTATAGCAGCAAAACGATTTCGTAACTGCTTCAACTCCTTCTCAAGTTTAGTGCGTTTGTTTTCGTAAGCCTTTCTTAGTTGTTCTGCTCTAACAGCTTCACTAACCTCTGCTTCTTTTCTGGCTTTTATTTCTTTTTTAGCTTTAGCTTTAAGCTTCTCGGGTGTTCCTACATAATCATCGAACATCTTTTGTATATCAGCTTCGTCTCCGTCAATAAGTCCACGGGTCTTAGCTTCCAATGTAGCTTCTAATCTACTCAATGCTTCATCTTGTAACTGTGCTCTCTCACTGTATCTACCCTCCCACTCGTATATCTGTGCATCCTTTTTCTGTGATTGTAGCAACCTCGCTCCTGTAGTGTTAAACCAATCAATAATATTTTTATTAAGGCGACGAGTAAACTTTATCTCCTTTAATAACTCTTGAGCTACATTCTTATCAATATCTTCTGTATTCTTAGCTAACACCCTAACAAGACCTTCAACTTTTAATGCAGTCTCGTCTGCTAATTTCTTTCCATCTCTATGTACTTTAGGCCCTTCAGTTGGTAAAGTCCCCCCTTCTGGTGTAACTCCTATATTTTGAATACGCGACTCTAACTCATCTAGTTTGTCTTCTCGAACATCATCTACAAACCTGTCTCTTTTTTGAGGAGCATCTGTTGTTGTGATAGGTTGAGGCTCGTCCACATTAAGTGGTGGAAGTATTGGTTGTTCAGGTTTATCAGGCGTAATGACTGGTGCGACCTCTTTAGGTGCTTCTACTTCTGGTTCTTCAATAGGATCAACATCCTTACTTAACTCCTGCTCTCTTTTAGTTGCAGCATCGTTCGCCTTTACCACAGCTTCAGAAGCTTCATCAATTACTGACTGTGCTTGTTCTACTTTCTCTATTTCTTTGGTGATACGTATAGACGCACCCTTCTTCTTGTACTTGTTGCCCGTCTGTTGTGACTCTTTTAATTCCTGTAACAGCTCACTCTTTCTATCCTCTAATCTTTTTCTTGATTTACCAAAAGCAGCAGCGGCTTGATCTCTTCCCCACTTACCTGTCTCACCCCATAATTTAAAAAGTGAGTACTGCATACCACCACCTGCTCCTGCTGAGATGAGGTAGTCGTATACATTCCTCTCTGTACCGTTCAATAACGATTCAATCTCTTGCCTTATAGCTGACTCAGCTAAGCCTAAAGAAGCTCCTGTGATAAAGCGACCTGTTCCTTCTTTTGTTAGAAACTGTCCACCCTTCCACGCTTTTAATTTATCAAAACTTTCATTCTTTAAAATATATTTAAAAGCACCTGTTACGCCTTCTTCTACCCTCTCAGCCACTTGACTCGGCCCTAACAAAGTAGAAGCAACAAGTTCACCTGCATTTATGTTCTCAGACTTATCTAAGCCGTACGCCTTTAAGTACATCTGCTGAGCATAGTTTGCTCCGTAAGCTGACAGACCTTCGATAAAAGCTGTAGTTCCTAACCCTACAGGAGTGAGATTGCGAAGAGCCCCCGGCCCCATCATACTGGCTTTGTTCCATTTCGCAAGAGCACTTGTCAGTGTTACAAATGTCCCGACTTCTGTGGCCATGCCCGCACCGTAACCTGTGATAGTTTCAAATGTACTAAACTCTTCTTCCGCAGTTTCTGCGTCAGCGTACTTCTCTAAGAACTGCCCTATTTCTGGCGGTAAGTTGGGATCGACTAACGGTCTTACATTAGGAGTTTTAGGTGTAACGCTTGACCCTAACGCTGTAGCACCAAACGGTTTGTAGTACTCGAAATTAGGACGCTCAGGCACATCGTCAACATTAGAAGAAGAAAGTTCGTTGTCTGCTGCTTCTAAGTTTTCTTTAGTCATCGATAGTAAATACTTTGTGCGTCCTCAAAGTCACTTAAAGTAGCCTCATTGTAAATACCAAAACCGTTGTATATATCTCTCTGCTCCTTCTCTTCTTCAGTAAGTGCCTGTCTTATTGCGTCTTTTCTAACAATCTCTTTCCACTCTTCAACTTTGTTATTAAACTCAGCCCTGTGTGAAAACAAGCGAACATCAGCAGCATCTATACCTACCCCAGCTTTTTCTATCAACTTCCAACTTTCGGGATCAAACGAGGTAAAGCCGTAGCGAGTAAGTGAAAGCCCTAATTCGAGGAGGTCGCTGTCTTCTACCATTTTCTGCCTGTCAACAGCTAGTTCCCTGCGGAAGAATTGAGGACGCTCACCCATTGGACGCATTGTAGGGTATTTCTGTTGCATTGTTTTAGCTTGCTCCCCTGCCAACTCTATTACTGGTGTCTTTTTAAAATCAACAGTAGAAGCTTGTGCCATACCTTCAAAACGCTTTGTTTCTCTTTCTATAAGTGTACGTTGTAATTCTTCTAATTTAGCATCTCTTACCTCTGGGTCTTCGTTAGCTATAGTTTTTGCTTTCTTTCTTAACTCCTCTTTTATATATGATAAGGCATAAGGGAAGTGGGAACCGCTCGTAACAGTTGGAATCCCCTTTGTTATTTCTTCAGCAGTCTTTAAACGCTCCCGTAAGGCAGTCCCTGCAGTTTTGTAGTAATCTTTATTCAACACATAAACACCCGCAGCTAATTCTTCTGACCGCTCCAGCAACTCATCAAACTTAGGAACTCTACCACCTTGTTCTGATATGTATCCTTTCCACGGTGCGGGGTCTTCTGGGTTATCAGCAGCGTATCTTTCTAAACCTTGTAAGGCTTCTGCTATGTTCTCATCAGTCTTCTGCATCGGTGTAACACCCGACTGCTTGATGGCTTGCCATTGAGTTAATATATCCTCTTTAATCCTAAAGTATAATTTTGCTGCTAAGTCGCTTTCATTAGCTATGTCTTCTAAAATGTTACCAAGATTCTGACCAAAATCACCGGGGCCTTCAAAAGCTTGTTGTATTTTAGTTAACATCTCTTCATCATCCATATCAGGATCAAGAGTAGAAAGAGCAGCTTTAAGTGTCTTAATTTTAGATTCAGGCATATCTTCAAACCTTATAGGATTAGAAGCAAGCACCGACAGTAATCGCCCTTTTAAAACACCCCTTTTCTCAGCTGATGATTGTGTAGCTACGCTGTCTATCTTACCAACTACTTGGTCTCTTATAGGAGTCAAAGATGCTAAAGCTTTAGGCCCTTTAAATACAGGAGCACCGTTTAGGTTTATACCTTCTACTCCATCTAACAACCTAAAGGCAGCATCATACTTTTTATCTGCATCTAACCGAGCAGCTTGTTGTCTTACAGCTTCTATAAGGATAGCGGATCGCTCTTGTTTTGATACGCCTAAATCTTTAGCTAATAGCTTGTCGTAATTACTTATAACAGCTTTTACATCAGCGGTCGCAACAATTTGATTACCTGCGTACATAGAACCGAGTGTAGCACTTATATCATTAGTCTTCTCATTTAAAATAAAAGCACTTCTAGCAGCTTCATACTTACCTAAAATATCTTGCTTGTACTTAGAAGTAACAGCGTTCCACATAGCTTTAGAAGCCAAACTGTTTGCTACATCTCCTCCGAGTGATTCAACATAAGATTCCCACTCAGAGTTTATAGCTTCATCTACTCCTTGGGAAACAGCTCCACGGTTAGTAAAGTTCTCAACATTCAAAAACTCAGAACCTTTACCTTCAAGATTAGGTATAGCCATCTGATTGATCTGCTTCTTTATAAGTATCTCGTTAAACTTATCTTGCTCCCTCTGCTCCTCCTGTTGTTGTATAGCTTGGGCTTGCTGTAGCTGTAAGTCTCTAGCTGACTCCTGCTGTACAAGACTAGCGTAACCTTTTGTTATCTTACCAAACTGCTCAAGATTACCTGCAAGCTTTAACAAGTTGTTAGTACCTGCTTGCGGTTGTGCTATTCCATATTGAAAGCTAGGGAGATTGACAGGTTGAACTGTAGGAGCAGGGCCTAGACCTTGTACTTGTACTCTTGGGTTAGACATTATCGTCTTCCTATTGTGAGGGGTGAACGTGCAGGTAAAGTGTATTGGTCTGTATCCGCTAAATAAGAAGAAGTACCCATGCTAGTTTGTATCGAAGCAGGACGAGCAGCAGCTTGTAAAGATTGGTAAGTACCGTAAGCACTCAAGCCAGAACTTAACACATTTAGCCCTAACCCTAAAACATTTGGCTTATCGATAGGCCTGCTTAATCCTAAAATTTCCTGCTCAGATGCTAAACCTAATTGCTCAAGATTTAAACCATGCCTAAGTGCGTATAACTTATCTTGCGATGTTAAAGCTGCTATTTGTCCAGCTTGTTGCCTGATATAATCATCCATTAAAGCTTGTACCGAAAGACCTGAAACACCTGCCTCACCTGCTGATACTCTAGCGGTAGCAGTAGCAGCTTTTCCTCTTTCAGCCACTTTACCTTTTTCTTGTGCTACAGCTTTCATCTGCTGTTGTCTTTCTAGTAAAGCCGATGTCTCTTGTAACTGCTTCTTCTTTTGAGCTGCTGCTATAGACTGTGCTTGATAAGCTGCTTGTTGTTTAGCTTGCTGCCTTTGACCTGCAAACTGCATACCAGCCGAAGCCGTTCCTATAGCAGCAGAAGTTGCAGCCAAACCTGTAGCCGTAGCTGAAGCGGCTGATGCCCCTAATGCTGTACCTAATGCTGCAAAAAAACACATATCGTTACTTACTCCTTAATATAAATGACTGATAACCAT
>Ga0208899_1002292_pt1 | contig 12868 bp, 16 predicted proteins | sample VirMetDEL_Nov_24_FD_184518 | JGI IMG/M metagenome (GOLD analysis project Ga0208899, IMG submission 184518) | Aqueous microbial communities from the Delaware River and Bay under freshwater to marine salinity gradient to study organic matter... | ecosystem: Environmental > Aquatic > Marine >... | reverse complement strand
GCCCATTGGAAAGTCGCTCGTCATGGTTGTGGATAGTTCGGATGTTCATATTGTTGTCCTCGTTGCAGTTGAAGCATGAGTGCATCAACAACAAAGAGCACACGCCTAACGACGTGTGCTCTCTATGTTGAAACAGTCAGCGTCTTGTCAGTCGTCAGTCACAGTGACGGAGACGATGACATCCCATCGTTCACGAATGGTTCGCACTACAGACGCTTTGCTCGGAAGGTTGTTGATGTCGATGTTCTGGATGTTCATGCTAGTTCTCCTCGATGTCTGCGATGTAGTTGGCAAGGCGTTCGACTTCGTCCGGCGTGGCATACTCGACAACGCACTCCGAATCATCGAAGTAATCGGCGTAGTCGTAGTTCTTTCCAAGTACTTCGGTGAAGACAGTCTTCGATCGCCAGAGTCCACGGGGATTGAACACTGCAACCTCCGTCGTTAGGCGTTCGAGCCTGCATGAAAGCGCCCACCCGTTCTCGAATACGAACCTAACGAGAGTTGCTCCCATGTTTTCATGTCGTGACGTCTTAACGTTTGCGATCTTCTTCATGATGCTAGTTCCTCGTGTTGATGGTGATGTCTAGGAGTAGATGTCGAAGAGGTCGTTAGTTCCGTTCCAATCCTCCTCGACGTACTCAGCGAAAGAGAAACCGTCAGCACACTCGACCGAGTACTGACTGCACATGGCGAGCGCGGCTTCCCAGTCGAACGCCTGTCGCTCCTGCATGTCCTGATCGTTGAGAAGCTCAAGCGTTTCAACGTCAAGGGTGATGCACTCTTCGATGGTGAGGTTGTCGATGCTCATTGTTCTAGTTCTCCATGATGGTTTGAAATGGAATGCCCATGCATTCCCATCTACTGACATGCAGTGCATGACAGTAGAAAGGAACCCATAAGGGTTCGGGGGTCATGGCTTCAGCGAAGAACACTGGACAGTCGTACTTCGACTGCACGGTCATGGCTTTGGTTGAAGGTTGTATGCCTTCGCACTTTGCTCGCGTTGGTTCTTCTCATTGCCTTGGCTCGCCCCAATGGACCCGATCTACACAAGTCAGAGAGTCACCCTGCATTGATACGCAGAGCATGTCACTCATGAAGGTCATCGCTTTCGCTAACGGCTTGCACTCGTTCAGTCACTGGCGTCACTCATCTCATGGATGAGAGGACAAGTGATCAGAGCGTTTGCCCCTTCGACTGATCGCAGACGTGTCATGGAAGAATGGCGCTGTGTTCTCGATGCCTCCCGGCATTGAGTCATACGCTTGTGACCATACGCTGCGAATGAATTGAGTCGGCGACATGCACTGCATTGCATTGCATTCGACTTGCTTCGATCGGTTGCATCCCAGTGCGCTCGCGTCATGCCTCTTCTGCAATGCCTCCTGTCCGGCACTCGTCGCGTCACGCTATTGGGGATGCGTCATTCACTTCAAAGCTAAACCGACACACACACTCTCGATGCCATCCAACCAGACCGGCCTCATCGCAATGCATTGCGTGGGGCTAGGCGTTCACTCCGAAGAGTGCGCTAGGCGAACCGTTGGAAAGGTCGCGAGTGCGGCGTTCGACTCCTGCATGCATGCAGTGCGTCGATCCGCTTTGAAGCTTCCCACCTATGTCGGGAGTCGTCCTGCGCCAGAGGCCCGCGTGTGCATGCAACCGTCGAGGCATGCACTGCACAGGCGTGTGCGCCGAAGTGAACCCTCACCGTACGCATGGCTTCCGTTCACTTCGCTCCCGCTCATGGCGGCACCGCCGAGGTATGAGCCCGGCTAGTGGAGGAGGCTTCGGGCTATGTCCCCGTCGCCTTGCCTCTCTGCGACCGTCGTCGCATGTCCAGAGAGTCGGCTCCGCCACCGATGTGCTCAAGTGCGTCTCATCACGTCTGGGGTCTCAGGGTCTAGGCATAAAGGAAGAAAGACTTTGGGGATAAGCCATTGAAATCATTACGTTTTCCTACCCCTGAATGTGTCGAAGAAAACCTCATTTCACCTATTGACAAATCAAAATCACTCTTATCTACCTGTTTTTATTACCTTTTTTCTTGTTAGTTGAGCCGATCCTAAAAGCTCAATGATCTCAGCCACTTACAGCCGGAGTTGCAATTGTAAAAGTTTTGTAAAAAATAAAAACAACACATCTGCGTGTAGGATTTTGACACATTAATGTTTCAAAGTGTCCGGGCTCAGGCCTGCCCTCATCCACCTCTCAGCCACTGGTTCATGCCTAATGTTGTTATGCCGACGCCTAACAATGTTATGCGATCGACTAATACACAGTACTTTGTAACTGGAGTCATCTATTGAATGACCCATGACTGTTCCTACATACTCTGTCGTAATGATGAGAGGTAGGGGCGATGGCAGGTAAGAAAGACAAGGCTGATGCACGCGAACTAACAGAGCGACAACGTCGCTTTGCGTTGCAGGTGCTGGAAGGTAAAAGCCCAACGCTGGTACATGCTTACCGTGAGGTGTATGACTGCAAAGGGGACAGTCCTAAGCAGAAGAAGGCGCAGGCTAATGAAGCGAGCCGGCTGTGGAAGCACCCTGGTGTTAGGTCTTTCTCTGAGGAGTTCAGAAAGAAAGCTGAAGCTCAGCGTGTTAGGCGAGAGGTTGGCGAGCGTGAACGAGTCAGGCAGCGCCTCTGGTCTGAAGCAGACAGTGCCGACCGAGCAAGTGACCGCATCAATGCATTGAGGCTGTTAGGTCAGGACGCTGGCATGTTCACTGAACGAGTCGAAGTGAAAGAGGCAGACGATGTTATGTCTGATGCCGAAGTGATTGCAGAGATTGAACTCGCTCTTCGCAATGCAGAGGATGTTAGTGTTAGGCCGTTAGGCGAAGGCACTGAAGACAACGCAAGCGATGATCAAGTGGATGACGATGACAAGCCTGATGGTTACTTGATGTGACACGCCATTGTGTATTAGGTGTTAGGCGAGCCTGTCAGAAGCGACCCGGAGGTTGACACTCTGCTGTGTATTAGTCGGGGCACCCCAACCCCCCTTCGCGCGCACGCGCGGACGCCAACCCCTACATACTATTTTGCTCAAACAATCCCCATTTCCAAAACATCTCTAATCCCAACACAACCAGATATATTTGAAATCATTTGACCGCTAAAAAGGAGTCCCGTGCCTCGGTATAAACTTTTCTGGTACCAGTCCCAGTCAGACCAGATCAACTCATGGGAGTTCCAGTTCAAAAGGGCTGGGTCAGAGGAATGGGAATGGGTTTCCTTGGTACAGCCTGTTGATGATTGCTTAGAGTGCTTTCAGGCTTTTGTGGAAATACCGGAGTCTGCAATCCTTGTTAGATCCAGGGCTCAAGGTGATCTCGGGTACAGTGCTTGGTCTAAACATTTACCTATCTATCTTCCTGAACCTGGGATTACAGCGAGTCTTTTAGTTAGTCTGTTATTTTTAGCTTTTACAAAATCCCTAAGGGACTCCTACCTGGGGGGTATACTACCCAGGCTAAAAAAGTTTTTTTGATCGAGGGGTTGCGTGTCAAGGGGGGGTATTTGTTATACTCCCTACACCAGGGGTGCTTATCTCTGATTTCCCAAAAACCTTCTATATATTGGTTACTTAGGCTGAGGGCCTGGATGCCCCTCAGCCTTTATTGTTTTTGGGGTCTGGCTAGAACGACATGCCATGTTCTGGTTATCTACCGTCCGGCACCAATAACTCTTGGAGTCTGACTATGTGGGTGGGAACTCTGTCTTGTCGTTAGATTTTGATGACTTAGCCCGACTTGAGCCTCTTCTCGACAATCTAGACAAGCTTTCTCCTGACCATGCCAGGAAGCTTCATAAGCTTGTGAAGAAGTATGAAGGGCTGAAGGTTCAGAAAGAAGGGCAAGAGAAGTATCTGAAGTTCGTCAATGCAGTGTGGCCGTCGTTTATCGAGGGACGCCACCACGAACTGATGGCAGATGCTTTTGAGAGAGTGGCTAAGGGAGAGTTGAAGCGGCTGATCATCAACATGCCGCCGCGCCATACAAAGTCTGAGTTCGCGTCCTACATCCTCCCGTCTTGGTTCCTTGGGCGCTACCCAGAGAAGAAAGTTATCCAGACTGCTCACACAGCAGAACTGGCAGTAGGTTTTGGTAGAAAAGTCAGGAATCTAGTTGGTAGTGAGGACTACCAAAAAGTTTTCCCCGGCGTTTCTCTTAGACAGGATTCAAAGGCCGCAGGCCGCTGGAACACCAGCGCAGGAGGGGAGTACTTCGCAATCGGGGTCGGGGGCGCTGTGACGGGTAAGGGCGCGGACCTGCTCATTATCGACGATCCACATTCTGAGCAGGAAGGTCAAAGTGCTGATGCCTCCGTCTTTGACCGGACATACGAGTGGTACACCTCCGGCCCTCGTCAGCGTCTACAGCCCGGCGGCGCGATCGTTATTGTGATGACTCGCTGGCACAAGCGGGATCTAACTGGTCAGATCCTCAAGTCATCGATACAGCGATCGGGCTCGGACGAGTGGGAGGTAATCGAGCTACCTGCCATTCTCCCATCCGGCAGCGCCCTCTGGCCCCAGTTCTGGAAGCTCGATGAGTTAGAGAAGCTCCGGGCCGAACTCCCCACATCAAAGTGGCAAGCCCAATACCAGCAGGATCCCACGTCCGAAGAAGGGGCGATCGTAAAGCGGGAGTGGTGGAAGATCTGGGAAGATGAAGAACCGCCCCCCTGCGACTTCATTATTCAATCTTGGGACACGGCGTTCCTCAAGACGCAACGGTCGGATTACTCGGCCTGCACTACATGGGGTGTTTTCTACAGGGAAGGGGATGACGGCAAGTTCCAGCCGAACCTCATCCTTCTGTCGGCGTTCAAGGACAGGATGGAGTTCCCGGACCTGAAGAGGTTCGCCCTCGACTACTACAAGAAGTGGGAGCCTGACTCCCTCATCGTTGAAGGTAAGGCGGCAGGCATGCCGCTCATATTTGAGCTGAGAGCGGTAGGCGTGCCTGTGCAGGAGTACACGCCCTCCCGTGGGAACGACAAGATTGCGCGAGTCAATGCTATCGCTGACCTCTTCGCCTCCGGCATTGTCTGGCGTCCAGAGAAGAGGTTTGCGGAGGAAGTGGTCGAAGAGTTTGCTTCGTTCCCAGCGGGAGACCACGACGACCTCGTAGACTCGTCAACGCAGGCGTTGATCAGATTCAGGCAGGGTGGGTTCTTGCCCCTCGACTCAGATGAGGACGGGGAAGAAGACTTCATCCCGATCAAGGCGGATTACTACTAATGAGTGCTAACCAATTCAGAGACTTTCTGAGAGATAACAGCAGGGGCCACATGGTTCCGTTGGTTACGGATGAAAGGTTCAGCCAGTACGGCAGAGGCGCTCTGGATGCCAACGTAGGTCTCCGAACTGCGCTCAGGGAAGACGCACTAGCTAGAGGACAGCGTGTAGATCCTAGATTCCGAGACGCCACCGCTTTTTACGACGACCACGCAGGCAGCACCACTAGAGCTTTCAGCATCCTGAATGAAGCCGAGAGGAATGCGGGAAGGCTTCTTAACCCCGGCAACTACAACCTCATCCGTCACTACTACAGACGCAGGCCCACCGAGAGATCACAGCAGCCCAGATCTGAAACCCCCTTCCTTGGGCGCTCCTCCGAAAGTCCTACATACCTTGGTGGTCCCAGAAGAACTCTGGGCATCTACGTTGACTCACCCGATGGTCTTGCCCAGATGTACACAGGCAACAGTGCAGGCACTACGAGACTCCCCGAAGGAGAAGCTTTTGATATGTCTTCCTTTCTAGGAAGACAGTCTTCCCCGGTGGAGTCTGGAATCTTTGCGATGGGTGGACCCGCACCTTCGCCTATCTCTCCGTTCAACCTCGATTCTTTCCTTGGCCGATCTGCCCCTGTCCCCACTTCTACGACTGGAGTTGCTGAGTCTGTTTCCGGAATGATGGGGGGTGGTCTTGTCGGTGGTCGAACTCCGTTCCGCAAAGGTGGGGCGATGGATCGAATGGTTTCGGAGATGACTAGGAATATTTCCAGTAGGTGATTGATCTACTGGATCGAATCTTCTTCTTCCTCCTGTCCCTGTTTCAAAAAACAAAGTCAGAAGAGAAGCCTGAAATACTTCCTGATTCAAAAGAAGAAGAGGATATGGAAGAAGACGAATTTGAAACTTTCTACCAGATCATCCGAGAAAAGGAGTCAGACCCCAATACTCCTTTTATCAGAACGAGGTTCAAACCGAAGGGTGGCTCGACTGCTTATGGTCCCTTGCAGACCACGGGGCAGCGGGTTGATACGATGATCTCCGCTTTGGGTGACAGCCTGACTTCAGATGAACTTTCAGCCCTGTCACTCCTTAGGGACAGACAAAGACTCGCTGCGTTTTACGGCGGCGATGACAGGAAGAAGTACGAAGACCCCGATAGTCCCAACTATAAGCCTAAAGAGTTTTTAGACATGATGGACTACGGGGGGAACCTCGGGATCACCGATTCTGATACACAGAGGTTGATCGAGTCTGCTCAAAAGAAAGAGCTTCTTCGCCACTACAAAAACCATGGTGGGGACTTCGCCAGGGCGGCAGCAGCTTGGCATGGCGGTGACAATTGGGAATCCGGTAAGGATACTCCGAAAAAGAGAAGAACTGCGAACTACGGCAGGGATGCTGTCCGTCGTCTGAAAAAGAGACGAGAAGCCCTTAGACTGAGTTCTGATTCTGATGGACGAAAGTTCTTTTAGAGGTTTGGTTTGGCGATAGAAAAGTCACTATCAGAAATGCCTGTATCGATTGAAGACCTCCTACCTGAGGAGAGCTTTGAAATTGATATCGAGGAGAGCCCCTCTTCCGTTGTTATGGAAATGGAAGATGGGGGTGTTCTGATCGACTTTGACCCTGATGCCGCTGATCAGCAGATCGTCCCGTTTGGAGAGAACCTTGCTGATTACATGGACGAACAGGACTTGGGTGCTCTGGCATCTGATCTAGTAGGCCAGTTCCTTGGGGACAAAAGCAGTCGCAAGGATTGGGAAGAGTCCTACATCGAGGGGCTCGACCAGCTTGGGATGAAGATTGAGGATCGCACCGCTCCTTGGGAGGGAGCGTGTGGTGTAACTCATCCTATCCTTTCCGAAGCTGTGGTGAGATTCCAGAGTCAGGCTATTGGTGAGATCTTCCCTGCTAGTGGTCCGGTTAAGACTCGCATTGTCGGCAAGATGACCGCTGAGAAGGAGAAGCAGTCTCACCGCATTCAGGACTTTATGAACTACCTCACGACTGAGGTGATGTCTGAGTACAGGCCTGAGACTGAAAAGCTTCTCTTCAGTCTTCCCTTGGCTGGTTCTGCTTTCCGAAAGATCTACTGGGATCCCAACATGAACCGCCCCTGCGCGATGTTCATCCCCTCCGAGGATCTCGTCGTTTCCTACGGTGCCTCTTCCCTGAGAACCTGTGAGCGCATCACTCATGTCATGAAGCGGAGCGCCAACGACATCCGCAAGCTTCAGGTTGCCGGGTTCTACCGTGACGTAGACATCTCCCCCGGCTCTGGGGTCGAGGGCAAGATTCAGGAGAAGTACGACGACATTACTGGGGAAAGCCCCAGCTATGACTCGGACAGCCGACACACTGTGCTTGAGATGCATGTCGATGTGGATCTTAAGGGCTTTGAAGATCTTGACGAATGCTGCGAGTCTACTGGCATCGCTCTTCCGTATGTTGTGACGATTGATGCCGACTCCAGAGAGATCCTGTCTATCCGAAGAAACTGGATGGAAGACGATCCGAACCGGATGCGCCGGGAGCACTTCGTTCATTACGAGTATGTTCCGGGCCTCGGGTTCTACGGCTTCGGCCTTGTCCACATGATTGGTGGCATCGCTAAGTCGGCCACGTCGATCCTCAGGCAGCTTGTTGATGCAGGCACTCTGAGCAACCTGCCGGGTGGCTTGAAGTCCAGAGGGCTTCGCATTCGAGGAGACGACACTCCGATCTCCCCCGGCGAGTTCAGAGACGTTGATGTCCCCAGTGGCTCGATTGCAGAGAACATCACCTTCCTCCCTTACAAGGAACCGTCTACGGTTCTCGCGCAACTTCTAGGCAACATTGTTGAAGAGGGTCGCCGGTTCGCCTCTCTCACTGACCTGAACATCAGTGACATGAATCAGCAGGCTCCTGTTGGCACCACTCTCGCTCTGATTGAGCGATCGATGAAGGTGATGACTGCGATCCAGGCTCGGCTCCATGCGGCGATGAAGGAGGAGTTCAAGATCCTTGAGGGTATTGTCCGAGACCATGCTCCTCATGAGTATCCGTATGATCTTGAAGGTGATGAGGTTATGAAGCCTCAGGACTTCGATGATCGTGTCGATGTCATTCCGGTGAGCGATCCCAATGCTTCGACTATGGCGCAGCGGATTATGCAGTATCAGGCAGCACTTCAATTGGCTGGCACTGCACCTCAGCTTTATGACTTACCCCGGCTCCACAGACAGATGGTGGATGTCTTGGGCATACCGGATGCGGATCAGATTGTCCCGCTTGAAGATGAGATCCCGCCGTTGGATCCGGTCTCTGAAAACATGAATCTTATCCTTGGTGATCCCGTTAAGGCTTTCATGTATCAGGATCATCAGGCTCACATCCAGTCTCATATGTCTGCGGTTCAAGAACCTCGAATGGCTGAAATGCTTGCGATGGACCCTCAGGCTCAGTCAAAGCAGGCTGCTCTTTCCGCTCATATCGCAGAGCATCTTTCGTTCCAGTACAGATCGGAGATCGAGCAGCAGCTTGGTGTTTCGCTCCCTCCGCCTGACGAGCCGTTGCCTGAGGATGTTGAAGTCCAGCTTTCCAAGATGGTGGCTGAAGCTTCCGCTCGACTTCTTCAGCAGTCTCAGGCTGAAGCTCAGCAGGCTGAAGCTCAGGCTCAGGCAGAAGATCCGGTCATACAGATGCAGATGCGAGAGCTTCAGATCAAGGAGCAGGAAGCCATGTCCAAGGCTCAGGAGAGACAGGACAGACTCCAGCTTGATCTGGCGAAGATGCAGTCGAGAGATCAGATCGAGCGTAAGCGCATTGATACCAATGCCCTTAAGGAAGAGGACAAGATTGAGGCGCAGGTATTCGCTGAGATCCTCCAGGCTGCGCTTGAAGAAAAGAAGCTTGACTCAAAGCAGATTGAAGAGGGCATGAAGATTGCCATGGAAGCGATTAAGGCTGGGGAAACTTCTTAATGCCCACCTTCGATGAAGTCTTTCTTAACTCGATAAGAGAACTCAGGGCTAGCCACGAAGAAGCTCTTATCGGTGGTTCTATTAAAAGTATGGAAAGCTACAAGCAGATATGCGGCTTCCTTCAGGGGCTTGATGCTGCCGAAGCGGAGTACAAGAGAATCGTATCTGCTGTAGATGGAGATGATTCGCTCTAGTGAGCGCATAGGGTTTTACTGGAGTTCCCTTAAAACTCCTGCATAAAAGGTGAATCAATTGTCTGAAGCAATTCAGTACAGCGATGTAAAGCCGGAAGAGATCGAGGGAGATCGCCCCTCGCAGTTGCCGGAGCCTAGTGGGTTCCGTCTTTTGATTGCTCTGCCGGATGTTGAGGAAACGACAGAGGGCGGTCTTTACATTCCCGACGAACGACGAACTGCTGAGTCCGTCGCAAGCATTGTTGGGTTTGTTCTCAAGGCTGGGCCTGATGCGTACACGGATAAGGATCGGTTCCCGAATGGCCCTTGGTGCCAGGAAGGTGATTGGATCGTGATGCGTGCTTACTCTGGCACGCGACTTCGTATCCACGGGAAAGAGTTTCGCATCATTAATGATGATTCCGTAGAGGCGGTCGTTCAGGACCCGCGAGGAGTTGTTAGGGCATGAGCGAGAACGCACTCGACGATCTAATGGGGAACGCCCTCACTGAGCCCATCGTAGATGTGAACAGTGATGAGGAGTTCGATTTAGAAATTGTTGATGATCGGCCTGAAGAGGATCAGGTGCCGGAACGAGATGAGTCTGTTGCTTCTGGCGATGAAGTTCAGGAGTACAGCGGTCGAGCCGGTAAGAGAATCAACAAGCTCAAGTATGAGTTTCATGAGGAGCGACGGCAGAAAGAGGCTGCTGAAAGAATGCGAGAGGAGGCTGTTCGTTACGCCGAGAACATGCATCGGCAGAACGAAGAGCTTCGCCAAGTCTTAGGGCAGGGCGAGAATCTACTCCTTGAGCAGATGAAGCAGGCTAATGACGCCCAGCTTTCTCAGGCAAGAGACACATACAAGAGTGCTTACGAAGAAGGGAACACGGACAAGCTTCTGCAAGCGCAGGAAGCCTTGATGCGTGCCCAGAGGGAAAGAGAGTTTGTCGAGTCGAATCAGGGGGTTGTTCCTGATCATCTCAGACAGCCCTCGCCTCCCCCTCCGACCCAGCCGGATCCTAAGCTCTCCAGTTGGATGGCTCAGAATGAATGGTTCGGGAAAGATGAGGAGATGACTTCTCTTGCATATGGCATTCACTCTAGTCTTGTTAGTTCAGGTATTGATCCTAAGAGTGACGACTATTACAATAAGATTGATCAGAGAATGCGTCAGGTATTCCCTGATCGGTTTGAGAACGAGATGGCTGGAGAGGAGCCTGTTGCGAGTTCTCGGACCTCAACCGTGGTCGCCCCTGCTGGGCGCAACTCGAATAAGCCACGCAAAGTGCAACTAACCTCCACCCAGGTAGCCCTCGCGAAGCGCCTCGGGTTAACACCAGAACAGTACGCCAAGCAGCTCCTGAAGGAGATCCGGTAATGACTGAGTCGCGCAGTAACAAAGAAGTGTCTCCCCGTAATCGTGACGTGGAGACAAGAGAAACTCAGAAGCGAGAGACGCCGTGGAAACCTGCGGCCCTTACACCCTCTCCTAATCCTCGCGAGGGATTGGAGTTCCGGTATGTCAGGGCTTCCATGCGTGGTGAGGAAGACAACATCAATGTCTCGCAAGCACTGCGAGAAGGGTGGGAACCTGTCCTTGCCGCTGATTATCCCGAACTGATGATCACATCAGATCGAGGTAGTCAGTATCCCGACAATGTCCTTATTGGTGGACTTCTACTTTGCTCCCGACCCACTGAGATCGGGAAGCAGGTTAGAGCCTATGCTGATAAGGAGTTGAGGGAACAGATGGATGCAGTCGATCGCAATTACTTCAGAGAGCAGGATTCGCGTATGCCAATGCTCCAGCCGGAGCGGCGTTCGCGGATCACGTTTGGCGATGACTGATAATGGATGTCCCATTGTCGGCTATCGCTAGATTGATCTAGGAGATAGTCCAATGGCTTTTGGATTTCGTCCTTCCAAGGTGAATGGCGATAGTACCAATACTGGAGGATTTGCCGAGATCCCGATTGCTGATGCTTATGCAACTAACATCTTCAATGGAGATCCGGTTGTCCTCAATGCGGGCAATGTCCAGCTAGTGGCTGGTGTTCCTGCTGACAATGCGAACCCGACGATCGGACCGCTGGTCGGATGTCGGTACACGACTTCCGATGGCGAGATCAAGTACGCTCAGTACTACAACGCCAACGGTGGTGGATCTAACACGGATGCTTTTGCATACGTTGCCACCAATGAGAACCTTTGGTTCCGAATCGAGTCGAACACTGCGTTTGCTACGTCTCAGGTTGGTGTTCAGTACGCCCTTTCGGCTGGCAGTGGTGGAAGTACTACCACGGGCAATTCCAGTTACATCGTTGATGTAAACGCTGGTGCAAGTGCTACTGGTGCTGTCATTCTGATGGGTTGCCCTCAGGATGATGAGAACGAAAACTCTTCGACTCCTGTTGTCTTCGTTAAGTGGGCATCGGGAACTCACTCTGACTTCTAAGGGATAGGAGGTAAATAAATCATGGCGATTTCACGCGCACAAATGATGAAGGAACTCCTTCCCGGTCTGAACGCTCTGTTCGGGTTGGAGTATCAGCAGTACGAGGACGAGGCTGGCGAGATTTACGAGACGGAATCTTCGGATCGATCGTTCGAGGAAGAGGTCAAGCTCGCTGGCTTTGGTGCCGCTCCGGTGAAGTCCGAGGGTTCGTCGATTTCTTACGACACGGCCCAGGAGCATTTCACGGCTCGGTACACCCACGAAACGGTGGCAATGGGATTTGCGATTACCGAAGAGGCTGTCGAAGACAACCTCTATGATTCGGTGTCGGCCCGTTACACCAAGGCGCTTGCCCGTGCGATGGCGCACACCAAGCAGGTCAAGGGTGCCTTCCCGCTCAACAACGCTTACACCGCTGCCAACTTCACGGCTGGCGATGGTGTTCAGCTTTGTTCTGCGACTGGGCACAAGACCATCGATGGAACGGCAATCCCCAATGCTCTTGCAACGGCGTCGGATCTCAACGAGACCTCGCTGGAGCAGGCTGTTATTGACATCGCTGCGTTCACCGATGATCGTGGTCTGCTTATCGCGGCTCGCCCGCGAAAGCTGATCGTGGCTCCCTACAACCAGTTCGTTGCTACCCGCATTCTCGATACGGAACTCCGACCGGGAACGGCTGACAACGACATCAACGCTATGCGGACGAATGGCACGATCCCTGAGGGATACCGTGTCAATCACTACATGACGACGACGAACAAGAAGTTCTGGTTTGTCTGTACTGATGTTCCGAATGGCATGAAGCACTTCCAGCGCACGCCGATGCAGACGGGCATGGACGGTGACTTCGATACCGGTAACGTTCGGTACAAGGCGCGGGAGCGATACAGCTTCGGCGTCTCGGACTACCTTGGTATCTTCGGTAGTGGCAACATTACCTGATACCCCCCAGAGAGGGCGGGGCTTCGGCCCCGCCCTTTTCTTTGGTGAGGACTAACTTGGCTGCTAAGAAAACCA
>Ga0208899_1002289_pt1 | contig 12889 bp, 15 predicted proteins | sample VirMetDEL_Nov_24_FD_184518 | JGI IMG/M metagenome (GOLD analysis project Ga0208899, IMG submission 184518) | Aqueous microbial communities from the Delaware River and Bay under freshwater to marine salinity gradient to study organic matter... | ecosystem: Environmental > Aquatic > Marine >... | reverse complement strand
ATAGAAATGATTTCAGTTTGGTTTCACATAGCTTTTACCATGGGAGGTGGATTTTATGCTACTTACCAAAGGGGTCCGCGCAAGAGGTTGTACCTTCGGCAGGGCCTGCCCCGCTTAGTACACCACACTGATTACCTGCCCCGCCCCGATGGACATGATTGCTGACCCTTGACCCGCTAGGATAGCAGAGTCGTTGTTATTGTACCAACCGCCCTGCAGAGACAGACTGCATTGGCTAGAGCCACCAAGGGTGTTCACGCCGGAAAGTGTTCTAGTTTCACTCTGTGATGCGGGTACATCAAGGCATGTGCGAATTGCCACTACGGCGTTGTAATCTAAATAATTCACACGAGCATAAGTCTTAGCAACCTCCTTGTTCAGAGAACCCGGATACACAGCAGTTCCGCTAGCCGGAATAGTACCCGCATCAATGGGAGCTGCCTGAGCGGAGTAACCCATAAACAGCTGGTTGGTATCGTCCTTACCAGCCGCGTAAAGCTCCTTAGTGAACTCAGCCCCATCGAGGATTGATGTCGCACCCTTCGCGGGCATCACCTGACCATTAAGCGTCCAGAAAAAGGTCGCGTCCTTAGCCGAGTCAGACATAGCAGCGTTAGCTGAAGCCAGAGCACCAGAACCATTACGGTACGAGAACTGAACATGCTTAGGCACTAAAGTACCCAGACCAGCCGGAGGCACACCAGATGTAGTGCTAATGGTAGTAGCACCAGTATGGTCAGCATGGAGAGGACAGAAAAGCAAAGCATCAAGGCTTTGTGAAGCCACGTTGAACCGAATGTTGCTGTTCAGCAAACTTTTTTGGCTTGTGATCTCATTGAAAGGAACTAAGAGAGCCGCCTCAGGCTCAGCAAGCATAGCGCTCATCAACTGATCATAAACTGGATCTGAAAAGCTTATAATGTCCACGAGGAACTCGACGTTCTCCCACTGCCAATCAAAGTCATCAGAGGCAAAAGCATCATCAGCCTGTCCCATGCAAACCTCAGCACCGTTAAGCTGGAGAGTCAGACGGCAATCACCAGTCAGGGCAGTGTCCCAATTAGGCGCGTTAGGCGAGGTCTGAAGACCGAGGAACTCACTCAGAATCACACGGCGAGCCTGAGTGTCAGATGCAGCGCGCTCGTTTCCCGAACCGAATTGCTTATCGGTAACCTGTCCGAGCAAATTAGCCACCGGCACATCAGTGTATTCGTCCTCACGGGACTTCACGCGGGAATCACCAGAGCAAGACCTGCGAATCATCTCGTAGACCTGTCCATGAAACTGATTCTGTGCACCAGACACAGTGTTCCCGTTAAGAGCCCATGTAGCGCTGCGAAGGCAAGCGTGGGGCTGGGGAACGTACCTGATGGCGTTGGTAGCCGTTGTAGCATTCTGGTACTTAAAGTCAGCTGACATTCTCAAGCTAGTCAAATCGACAATAGCGTTCGAGGGCATAACTGCCTCAATGCTTTGAGATTGTTTGACAGTTGTAGAGTTGTTGGGCGACACCTTAACAGTGCGTCTAGTACAGCCGCCTAATCGGTTGGCGAAATACGAAAATGAGCTCGGGAGCGACATACGTTATACCTTGTATCTAGATAATATCTGACGAAAACAACACACAGAAGTGTTTGCACTACCAGAAATTATCTTACTTATCGGCGGAGTCCACGACCGAACTCATATGCTCTGCGACCAGCACCTACTAGTCCCTCAACATCAGTTGGTTTCTCTAAAGCACCACCAACCTGTTTTGCGACCTCAACTCCTTCCTTAATCTTGCCACCAGCACCAGCCACCTTGCCTACTATGTCTGCGCCTTTCCCGATCACGCCTGCCGCCGTGCTGATGACAGGTATCCCGAGCCCGGCAACAAACTTAGCCCCCTCACCAACCTTCTTTGCTATATCACCGACCTTCGAAAAATCGATTTTGCTCACAAAGTCTCCGACTGACTTCGCTGCACGTGAGACAAAGCCTCCGACTGCCTTAGCACCTCGTACTATACCTCTGCCGATCCCGCTGAAAAAATTGCCTATGCTTGAGAAAAGACCCATTACTTATACAGTTATCGAAGACTAACTAACGCTACACTTTTGACTTTGAGCTACAGAAGCGTTGGCACTACCATCATCATCATCTGCTCGTTCAATAACAACAGAATCTGCTTCGATTTCCTCAATAGCCGCAACTACTTCATTTCCACTTTCGTCCAAAACTCTGCCTGTCTTCAAAACCTGTCCATCAGTATACTCTTCACGTTTGAAGTTTACCTTGATTTGACCCCGTTTGATTGCCTTAATCTTTTGTGGTGAAGCTTCCTCTAGATAGTTCCAGACTGTTTGAAGCAGGAAAGGACTCAGACCGTACTTGCCAGAGTAGTATTCCATCAATTGCTGCTTCTTAATGTTGCCTAAAACTTTCATCGGGTCATCATCGCCTTCAGTTGGTGGAGCATGCTCCGGAGGTGCTATACGTCCTTTCTGCTGCTCCAATCGCCGCTGTGCGCCACTTTTCTTGCCCATCTATTATGACTCAAGATTTTTTTACAGAGTCACCCCCGAGGTACTTTATGATATCCTCCTCAGGCACATTCTGCTCTCTTAAGATACGAACAAATGCCTCAGTGGATAGATTGTTCTGCTTCTGATACTGCTTCATAATGTGTGGTATGAAAATACCCTGTAGGGCTACTAAACATATCACATTCACTAGCGGGGTATTCAGGCATGCGTTCTTCAACCATTCAAACATAGTATGATATGGGTGGAGACATTTATCGTGTCCAATTACACGTGGGTTTAAAGAACTGTTTCATCTGGTCGATTCTAGCCCTGTCGACTTCCTGTTGATAGGAACGTCTTAATATCTCATTGGCCATAGACTTCTCGGCTGGCTGCTGGGGAGTTTCAACCGTGGGAGGCTTCTTGCCTTTTCTCCTGACATATACAACCTTTTCTTCCTCTTCATCACTGGAGGACGAATCTGAAATATATATCACCTTCTTCTTCCTAGGTTTGGCCTTGCCGGAGGTACCTCTTGTAGCCTTACGAACTGTTCTCTTGACTTCCTCAGCGGTTTGTTCCTCTTCCAGCAGTTGCTGTTGCTGTTCTTTAGTGACACCGACCTCAACAACTTTACCCTTAGGTTCTTTGAGTTCAACTGCTTCCTCTTGTGTTGCCGGAGGTACTGTTTGAGACAGCTGTGCCTCGCGATCTTTCAGCTCTTTAAGCCGTTTCTTCTCCTCTAAGTTTTTGACCTTCTTCTCTAGTTCCTTTTGTTCTCGTTTCTCGGCTTGTTTGGCTAACCGTATCTCATTAGCTTTCTTACGAGCTTCAGCAAGCTTAGCTAGATGTTCTGGTGTCATTTGCCTTTTCTTCTTCTCGGGAGCTGGTTTTTCAGTGTCTGCCATATAACCTAGATGGAGAAAAAAATGGTTCTATAAGGGCTCTAAAGTTCTCTATTCTTTTCTAAAGCCTCTATATATGAAGACCAAGACTCTTCCCGGTTTGCAGATAAAGAACAAAGAGGTGCGTGACGATAAGCCACCTATGCCACCTAACCTTCCTCAGTGCTATTATCGTCTTAATATCAGCGGCAGTTCGGGTAGCGGCAAAAGCGTAGCGTTCATCTCTATGTTCGAGCGACAGTATCCGTTCTTAGATAAGATATTCTGTATCTCACCAACGATGATAAATGACCCAAAGCAAGCTGCGACATTTGCATGTAGGGACAAGATTGTAATCTTTGATACACCAACCACTTCGCTACTGAAGGAGATTAAAGAAGAGATTGACCGTCTCTTGAATTGTCATGCGGAATATAAGCGAGTTATGTCTATCTACAAGCGATTTTGTAAGAGCAACTATGACCCCGATGTTCTGACTCCAAAGGACCTGATGGCACTCCATGCCTGCAATTTTGACCCTTCCACCATGGAGATGGCTGTTGACAGAGAAAAGCTCAATATTCTTATCTTCATGGACGACCTTCAGGGATTGAAGATATTGAAGTCACCTGCATTTGAAGCTTTGATTATCAAGTGTCGTCATTACCAGACTAACCTCGCCCTGTGCACACAGACATTCAAAGGTGTTAGTAATGTTTGGCGTAGAAACGCGACTGCGCATATGATTTTCAAGAGTAATGATCTGAATCAGGTGAAGGACATCTGGACAGAGGTTGCAGGCATGTTCAAAGGCTGGGAACATTTCAAAGAAGTTTACGAATACGCGACACGAGAACCACATTGCTTTTTATACATTGACACCATGGATAAGGTTAATCCTGTCCGGAAGAACTTTGATACTGTGATTGACATCTCGATGCCTACTCCTAACGGGGAAACCCCGTAAACCCCCTTTAAGATTAACGCCGTGCGGGCGCATGAGCCTGCGAAACATCTTCTCAGTAATTTATACATGTACTGCATTGAAGATGAGGAAAGTCTCAACATCATAGATGAACATCATCTGAAGAAGAATATTGTTGTTTTCGATGAGACATCTGAGCAAGAAAGGCAAAAGGGTTTGGACGAACTGCTATGTTACACAACTACAAAACTCAATGAACTGGCTAGGGAAGACGATTTAGGAGGACTAGTGTATCTCGAGGCACACAGATTTCTGTGCGATTGTATAGAGTTCCAAACGAGATACGAGTGTTATCAACACCGTTACTATCAGAGTATTCTTGAGCTGTTTCATAACTTTGGATTCCTTACGCACAAAAAGGAAGTACGACCGTACAAACAGTTCAAGCACAAGAACATGCTCTTTAAGTTGAATATCGTAATAAATAATCAAACAAGGACCTATCGATATATGTCATCAAAGAACATGTCGATAGATTTTGGCAGGTATGCAGTTGACCGTTTGGTTCAAAGATACAAGAGAGGAGATGTGCTTACTTTAGATGTAATCAAAAATCTCTTGGATAGTTAGATGCTGACGATATCTGGTTTGGGACTACCAGTTGGGCTGCCATTTGGACTGTTTGTTGAGTTGACTTTGCGCTTGCACCGTATGCATAAGCAATCGATGTCAGTACAACGGGATTTTTGTATGGCTACTATCAGGGACACTAAAGCACCCATGGACGAAGCTATGACTAAGATGACATCATTAGGAGTCCACTCCATGTGATAAGCGGGGAGAATCCCCTCACCCCTTTTCGCCGCGCGGGCGCACGAGCCTGCTAAACATCTTTTCTCACGTCATATTACATGAGACGAGAGTTAGTACAGGAGCAGCTACTGTTTGTCGATAGCGCAAAGAGTTCATTTAGAACGTCTGATGATGACTTTGAAGTTGAGATACCTTCACGAACTATGGTGTGTGCTGAGGACGAGTTTATCGAAATGGAAGTAACTGAATGTACCTTCAGGCGTGACTTCTATGCTGTTCAGAATTATAACAAGCATTTTTCCATCTACCATGATGGAGGAGATAATGCATACTCATTAACAGAAGGTAACCCTACAGCAGTAACAATTGATAGCGAACTAAAAGCAGATTTCGAACAGCAATTCCCCGGAGAGACATTCACTGTAAGCTGGAGTAGCTATACAGGTAAGATTACTATTGCCTCCACGTTTGTAGGGACAGTTCCTAGTGACATTGCTTTGGATACAGATGTAGAGAACTCGTGTCATGAGGTGATTGGGTTTAGCAAGAAGAAGCATGGATTCACGATTGACGGACAGAATATTACTCTTACGGGAGACCGTGCTATCAATGTGTTGGGTGAACAAGCAGTCTTTCTGAGAACTTCACTATCAAACAGCAATTATGAAAACTCAGCTTCTGGTTTGGAGAATACCCAAATCGTAGCGAAGTTTCCTATCCTAGGTCCACCGTATTCGAATCTGACATTTTTCAATACTGGAAGGTTGTTTACATCTAAGATTACACAGCGAAACCTGACTTCGTTCAACATACGGTTGACCAATGAAAACAACGACTTGATAGGTATACAGACAAATGTAACGATGTCTCTTACCTTCCGTAAATATCGTGAGATTCAGGATTCAACTCCCAAGTTGTTGAATGAGATGTTAAGGCTAGAACGTGTTAAGCTCGTAGGAAAAAGTCTTGGGAACAGTATATAGATGAAATACAAGCGTATTACCCTGACCTATGCCGAACGAGAGTCTGGAACTCTGAGTGAGCCTGTGTTTAGAATCAACTGTCCCATTCCCAACGGTGTTCCCGCTCATGTTGCACTTGAGTCATGTTTTATCTCAGCTGGACACGCAGGCAGCACGAATGAGAGCTATGTCAAAATTGCAATCAAAAACTCAACCGTCAACAACGCCATTGTTACTGCTGATGGACACTACATTCAGGACAACTGCCTTGGTCGTGTCGGATTCCTCTACAAGGACACGGGTGACAACTACTATGTTTTGAATACTCAGTACGAGTCAATGGCGAGGTTATCCGAAGAGGCGACTAACCTGCTGGAGTTGCCAAACCAGACCTTTAGATTGGGTCAGCTCGCACTGAAGATTACGCAGGGAGATAGTGATACAGGGATTGTAAGTACTGGAACTGCAGCCAGAGACAACTATGCGATTACGTTGGGAGTCTACTATGATTATGAAGGATAGTGAGCCACTTCGTTTCTAAGTATATTGTATCATGTTAGGAACGAAGGTTACCTTTGCGGAGCAACCACCGCCTGTGTTTTACAATGTAAAACAGATTACTCCCAGAACGCGGACACTAACAAAAGCCCAGCGGGCATTAAATCCTAGACGAGGTGTGGTCTTGTATATTGATTCAGAACCAAGACCAGTACCTAGAGAGAAGAGAGCTTCTCGCAGACAAACAACCGCGACTCAAGACAGATTGAGACAAAGCCCTTTAGCAACGTCATGGTATCAACTCCACAAGATGGCTCTACCTACAATCAACGCCCAATACCAGAAACGCACAGAAGGTGAGATAGATAAGCTTAAGGCAGTGGAGATAGCGTTACTAGCAAAGATTGCTGAAGGCGTAAACAAAGAGACTGCTCTAACACAACCTGTAGACCAAGCGAGTCCTGAAGCAGTACTACGGGCTGAGGAACAGAAAATAGAGTTGCAACAGGTCAAAGCCGATATGGCAGAACAACAAGAACAGCTGAGAAATGTCACATTGGAATTGGACCGTAAGAATGCTGTGATTAGAGACATTCAGGCTGATGAAATTAAAGACCGACAACGAGAAATTGATGTAAGGCAGCAACAGGCTGCTAGTAGGTTCGAACAGGACCTAGCATTATCAAGGGCATCTGTAGAGAATCTCAGACAGAATCAACAAGCAATGCAGGCGGCTAACGAAAGACAACTACAGCAGACCATTATTGGATTTGAATCTGTGGAGGACCGTCTAGATGAGATGAAGGCACAAATGGCGGAGATGCAGAGAGCTGGTAGAGTAAGTGTAGGAATCGAAAGACCTGAAGAGTTGAGTGTACGTGAAAAGGTCGAGCGGTTTGAGGAAAAAGCTTCAAGAGCAGAAACTGGTAAGCGTGAAGGTGAAGATGAATCAACTCTTGAGAGGAGAATGAGATTCCAGAAGATGAGTATGAAACAACTAAGAGAAGCATTACGCACTCAGGCTAATATCATGAATGGTCTTTGGGCAATGGGTGGAAAACGAACCTCTAAGGCAGACCTTGTGGATATGGCGATGCTGAATCTTTAGGCAGAAAATTGACTTAGGAAGAACTATCTTTTTTTCTGTAACAATAGTATAACAATGTACGGCGAAAATGAAAAGGCAGCTCAGAAGAGATGGAGGGAGGCGCATAAGGACGATGAGAAGTATAAGGAGAGGCAGCGAAAATCGGCATCCAATCACTACCGAAAGATTAAGGAATCTGAACCTGAGGTCTATCAAGAATATTTGAGGAGCTCAAGATTGAGGTATTGGAGAAAGCTTCAGAAGTTCGACCCATTGGGGTTTGAGCGAGGTATGGACAGAATGAAGAACCGGAATGGAGAGATGTTCCAATTCCTCCATGAACGTTTGGTTGAGATAAATGTTTAGGAACTTTCTGAGAAGGACTTATGTTTTTCTCAGAAAATTGAGTTAGAGAGAAAATATAATCTCACGTATAGTATATACAGATACAGTATGGTAGCCCAACGCGTATACAACAAGCGAACGAAACGCTACAACACTTTAGCCACAGCTAAAAAGAACGGATTGGTAGAACACCCAGAGCGATTTGCAGTCTCAGAAGGTAGTGTGCTTTTGAAGGATGCTTCTGGACGTTTGAGACTATTCAGCAAAGCTGCTGGTGCAAAGAGATTGACCGATGAGGAAGATGCAACCCTAAGGAAATACAATCCTAACCTAACGTTCAATCCTTTTACCAAGAAGGTGGTTAACAAGACAAAGGCAAATGAAAAGAGAATCTATGGCGGATATGTCAAACAATTTGAGCGTAGGGCTGCTGGAGGTCTCTTGAGTGGTCAAAGGAGTTTTGATATTGGTATCTACGCTGATAAGCTCAAGATGAAGGATATCATGTTAGGTCTTCAGAAGCTGTTACTTAGGACTAGTCCAAACGATAAGTTTGTTATCCAAATCGGCAGCACTATTCATACGGTATCACGACGAAACATACCAAAACTGTTGCAGTTGATTCAACGTGGAGAAGCTGCCAATGTGACTGGTTCAGATGCCGAGTTTGTCTTGGCATTGGAGAATGAAGACTTAGCTAGGACAATGAGTATCCAAAGAATTACCTACGAAGGAAAGAAACACAAAGGTGGAGCATTCTGGTGTGGTGTGAATAAGACTGTTATACCATTAGAACGGTATGAAATCTTTCAGGATGAGAAGACAGAGAACATCAACACTGTGGGTTGTTTGATCACTGCTCTCAAGAATGCCGGATTACCAGAAGACAAGCTAGCTCATCTGATGAGTACCTGTATGACTAAGACTGTACCGACATACAAGATCAAGCAGTGGGTGGAACACTATGATGATATCACCATAGAGATCACGAACCGAAAAGAGTGTGGTGAGAAACAACTGTGCCGTTTTGGTGCTGGCACAAACGTCTACAAACTTGGACGTGTATTTGGTCATTACTTTGTGAACGAACCCATGTCATGTTCCAAGTATATCCTTGAGAATATTGTTCGTCTCACACAAGAGTATGAAGGTGACTACGAAAAGTTCAAGACAGTCTGCCGTGTAAAGGGTAAGTGGTATGACCGAGATTCAAAGCGTGCAACTATGTCGTCGTTCGATGTGATTAGTTACATGTACGAGAACTGGTCCAGATATTTCAGGGACTTCTCTGATACTACATTCTTGCAAGGGACACAGCATTTCAATGAAGAATGGTATATTCCTACACTGGATTATGATCCAGAGGTTTGCACCAAAGAGAATGAGTTCAGGGAAGCTAAGAAGGAATCGTTCAAGAATGTGTTCTTTGATTTCGAGACCTACTGTGCTGATGATGAGTTTCAGACTCATATTCCCTATCTCTGCTGTTCGTACGATGGTGAGTTGGAACAGACATTCTATGGCGAAACTTCTGGACTACAACTGTTAGAATCTCTGACTGAAGATACACGACTCATTGCTCATAACTCATCTTATGACTGGACCTTCTTGCAGAAGTATCTGACAGTTGAGAATACTATCATCAAGGGCAAGAAGCTTCTGACTGGTATCTTCATCTTCGAGAGTCAATACAATGGTAAGATCCGGATTCAGATAAAGGATTCAGCCCAGTTGATTACAGCTAAGCTATCAAAGTTTGGTAAGCTATTCAAACTGGAACAAGAGAAGGAAGTTATGCCTTATAAGCTGTACAATGAGCGTACAGTGAATGGCAGATTTGTTCCCCTAGAAGAAGCTAGCAAGCTGCTGAGCACAAAGGATTATATTCAGTTCTTAGCTAACTGTTCCAAGTGGGATTTGATAGATGAGGTTCGATTTGACTGTATCGAGTATTCAGCTAGATACTGTCAGATTGATTGTAGGGTTTTATATGCCGGATATCAAGAGTTCAAGCGACAGGTAGAACAGGTTTGTGGACTTGATGTAGACTGTTACTTGACACAAGCATCACTAGCTGATGCCTTCATGAAGAAGAGAGGTTGTTATGATGGTGTATACCAGCTGGCTGGAAATGTACGTGCATTCTGTCAGAGAGCGGTTGTTGGTGGACGCACAATGTTGGCTGAAAACAAGAAGTGGCATGTGAAAGGCAAGATTGCTGATTATGATGCCTGTTCTTTGTATCCCAGTGCGATGAATAGATTAGATGGATTCCCACTAGGTAGACCTGAAGTAATCAAAAGCTTTGACAGGGCGGTAGATTACTATATCGTAGAGGTCAAGATTAACAAGGTAGGAAAGAATCGGAGTTTCCCATTGATGTCCTACAAAGATGAAGAGGGTCTTCGTCAATGGACTAACGATATGGAGGGAAAGACAGTTATCATTGATAAGACTACGTATGAGGATTGGGTTGAGTTCCAGCATGTCCAGATGGAGTTCATTCGTGGCTATCAATGGAATGAGGGTTTCAATCGCGGTATCTGTGAGGTGATTGGTGAGCTATATTCAAAGCGTCGTGAGTTGAAGAAAGCTGGTGAACCTATTCAGGAGCTGTACAAACTTCTCATGAACAGTTCATATGGTAAGTCAATTCTTAAACCAATTGACAAAGACATGAAATGGTTCAAGAACCGTGAGGCGCTAGATCGTTATATTGGTGCTAACTTCGATATGGTGGAGGAAGCTTATCAATTGAATGGTTCAGAGAAGTGGATTGCCAAAGTGAGCAAGCCAATCGTTGACCATTTCAACAATACACCATGTGGTGTCTCTATATTGTCTATGAGTAAGCGTATCATGAACGAGGTCATGTGTTTGGCTGAGGATAAAGGTCTGCGTATCTACTATCAGGATACGGATTCGATGCATATCGATTATGATTCTGTTCCGGTACTTGAGGATGCTTTCCAGAATAAGTATGGACGCGTGTTAGCAGGTAATGAAATGGGTAACTTCCATATCGATTTCGACCTTGCTGGTGCTAAGGGAAGTTCGATTCACTCGACTGAGTTTATCGGTTTGGGTAAGAAGTGTTACATTGACCGTTTGGTTGGTGATAGTGAAACTGGTGAACTGGTTGAAGGCTACCACATGAGAATGAAAGGAGTCTCAAATGGAGCTATTGAACATTGCTACACGAATGAAGAGACAAATCCGTTGGCACTGTATAGTGATATGTACCATGGAGAGGAAAAAGAGTTTGATCTCTTATGTGGTGGAGCAGCAACTGTGTTTGATTGTAATCGATTCTCGTATGGCATGAAGAGTCAATTTAAGCGAGTCTTGAAGTTTGATTCTCCAGCCATGCCGGTGATATGCTTGTAACCTTTTCTATTTGCACATTGTATACATGTCTCAGGAAGACGATGATATGAATATCGACATCTTGATTGACTATCTGACTAAAGCGAAAACGATTGCAACAGCAACAACACAAGCAGGACATCAGTTGTATGACAAAGTGCATGCCAATAGGATTTTGCAATTAGCTGAACGTGAAAAAGCTCCACCTCTTGAGATACCACAAGATGTGTACAGAGATTCAAAGAGGCTGGAGAGACATCGAAAAGCTATATTTGCAGACCCTAAAGGTGTCCAGATCTCGCGAGAGTTATTGAATAGAGGTTTTGATGCTAATCTACTAATCGAGACTCCGGTAGAAGAACTATTGGAGTTGACACTTAGACCACAGCGTCGTAGTCCAGCCGCTAGGTTTTTTGGTTTCGGGAATAAGGATAAAGATCTCGTAACTCCGTTTAGGTACATGTCAATAGATGAGGCTCAGTATCGCTCCAATGCAATTACGTTTGATGCAACAACAAGTCAAAGAGCTTCAGATAGATTTGAGGAAACTGTCAAACCTGGTGTGCAAAGTACGATTAACAGTCGTTTTACACACCACCAAAATGCTGCGCGTTTTGAAGGAGGTAGTCCCGCAAATCTGCAGGAGATAGACCGGTATATTGGCAACATGGTGACAAGAAGACGGAATCCTATGGCTGTAGTATATGATGCTACGGGAGGAGGAGCAGCACCGCTAATAGGATACCGAGTTCGCGAATAATTTGATGGTAGTGCTGGTAGTGCTAACGCTTCTAACGCTTCTTTCCTAGAAAATCGAAGCCGTTTTGATTTTTTTTTTTCTAGGTAGATATCAGATGGACGTACACTTTAGCAGCAAGAAGCAAAACTGGGCAACTCCTCCGGAACTGTTTAAAAAACTGAACGAGGAGTTCCAGTTTACACGGGATGTGTGTGCTGAAGAATGGAATGCCAAACTACCGGATTATTGGACAGAGGAAGATGACTGTCTAAGTAAGGATTGGGAGGGAGTTCTTTGGATGAATCCACCCTATGGTAAGGAGCTGAAAAAGTTCGTGAAGAAAGCTTTTGAGGAAAGTCAGAAAAAAGCTAAGACGATAGTTGCTCTGATTCCTTCCAGAACGGATACAAGTTACTTCCATGACTACATATTGGACAAATCAGAGATACGGTTCTTACGGGGGCGTGTCCGATTTCACACGGAAGATGGTGTGGGCGGAACAGCACCATTCCCTAGTATGATTGTCGTTTGGAAGAATAATATGGTCTAAATTGTGAGAACTGAACACAGATTCGCCTTACCATATATGGTAACACGAATAGTCGTTCGGAGGGGGTACGCCGTTTTTCTAGTGAGGGCTGTACTTCGTTTGCCCTCCCAGAAAATCGGCGGCTGATAATTTCCATTGTGGGCATGCCCCATCTTTTCATGAATCGTTCGATTGTGGGGTATTGGGTGAGAGATAAATCTCTACCCCAAAATC
>Ga0208899_1002287_pt1 | contig 12895 bp, 17 predicted proteins | sample VirMetDEL_Nov_24_FD_184518 | JGI IMG/M metagenome (GOLD analysis project Ga0208899, IMG submission 184518) | Aqueous microbial communities from the Delaware River and Bay under freshwater to marine salinity gradient to study organic matter... | ecosystem: Environmental > Aquatic > Marine >... | reverse complement strand
AGGCAGGCCGTTAGAAGTTGAAACGTCCGAACCCCACCCGAGGTACAGGACCTGCGACACGTGGTTGTTGTGTACCGTGATGTACCGGGGCATGTTGATTGTGCCGCCGACCGTGATAACGCCGGACCCGGAGTGGCGGCGGCCGCCGCCTTTGGCGAGTACGACAGCGGATGTGCCCACTGATTTGTTGTAGTTTTCGCTGGATGATTGTGCGATTGTTTCAGGCATTAGATCGTGATTCCCCATTTGTTTGCGAGGTATGTTTCGGTGTCAGCGATCTGCCCGGCGGTCAGGGTGCCGTCCACGATGATAGCTTCGGCAAACCCTCCGTAAAAGATGCCAGCGCCATCACTACGGCGACCGACATACAAATCACTCATCCCTAGAGTACCAACCGTGCCAGTGATGTAGCTTGCCCCGTTGAGACGAACGCTGCTGCTACTACCGTCAAATGTGGCGACAATCAAATGAGAACCGGTCGATATGTTCGCGCCCGCAACCTGTTGACTATCGTTGTAGATGAAAACTGCGTTGCCTACGTTCTGAAACCCCAAGACGACATCAAGAAGATTGCTGCTTAGGAGGTAGTCGGAGCTTGTTTGGTTATCCAACTCGGCAACTGCAATGAGCGTGTAGGGTGATGTCGTCGTAAACGTGGCGTTTACCAAAACATTGTCATCAAAGTCGAGGACGTTCAGGCCGTTCAGCGTGCGGGTGCCCGTTGTCGGCTTGTCAGCTTCCGTAGACTGCGTTACGTCGTTGCCGTTGCCGGACTTGTCGGCCCAAGTGTCCACCGCACCGCCAGTGTCGGAAATCGTAGACGCATCCGACGCATCCAGCCACAACGCCGGGGACAACTCCAGCGGAGAGAACGTGATACCTTTGCCGTGCAACACATACACCCGGGCATCCGTATCCGCACCCGACCCGACAGCCCACAACTCATCCGTAAACAACAACTCAAACTCCATGTACCCGCCAGCAGCAATCGGAAACCCCGACGACGAAGTAACATCCGACCCCCACCCCACATACAGGACCTGAGAAGCATGAGCATTATGAACCACCACACTCCGAGGCACATTGATCGTGCCGCCGACCGTGGCAATACCCGACCCCGACTGGTCGTTGCCTCCGCCCTTGACCAGCACAACAGCGGACGTGCCCACCGATTTGCTGTAATTTTCGTTCTGCGACTGTGCGATTGTTTCAGACATCAGATCGAGATCCCCCACTTGTCTGCGAGATAGGTTTCGGTGGCGCTGATCTGACCAGCAGTCAGGGTGCCGTTGACAACGATGATCTCACCCAACGCACCATCAAATGGTATAGCCTCATCCTTTCTCGCACCCAAAGTCAACAAAGACAAATCTCTAGTGCCAAGGCTTCCAGTAAGTATATCTACGCCATCCACCCGGACAGATGAGCTAGTTGAGTTGTACGTTATGTGTGCCAGAATCGGAGATGTCACCGTAGTGCCGCCGACCAGACCTGACCCAGCAAATGCGTAGTATTGGGAGCCAAATATCTGGAACCAGCTCGCATCCGCTGCGCCGGGGTAGCTATCGAACACTTGTTTCCCGTTGGCAATGTTGTCGGTACGCATGGCAAGAAAAACGTGGTTTGGTTGGGACAACCGAACTTCGGACGACGTTGTCATGAAATGGTTAGTACCATCAAAGTCCAGCACGTTCAGGCCATTGATCGTGCGCGTACCGGTAGCAGGTTGGTCGGCGCTTGTCGCCTGTACCAGATCGTAACCATTGCCGGACTTGTCGCTCCACGTCGACACGGCCCCGCCTGATTCGGTGATCGTAGACTCATCCGACGCATCCAGCCACAACGCCGGGGACAACTCCAACACGTCAAGCGCCGGCGGATCGCCCTTACCATGAACCACCGTCACCAACGCAACCGTGCCAGAACCAGAAGCAACCGCCCACATCTCATCCAAATACGACAACCGAAACTTACGAGACTCACCCGCAGGAATAGGCAAACCATTAGAAGTCGAAACATCCGACCCCCAACCAACATACAACACCTGCGACCCGTGAGAATTATAAACCGACACCACACGAGGCAACTCAATTGTCCAACCAACAGACGCAATATCCGAACCCGAATGGTTCATACCAGCACCCAACACCAGCACCCTAGCGGACGTGCTAACCGTCTTAGCATACGAATCGTTCTGCGACGCAGAAATAACCTCAGACATGACCCAATCCTATCACGTATAGAACTCCGTGCGCCCCACACCAAACGCACGACCAGCCTCAAAATAAAACTTCGCTAACGCATCAGCCGTAGCATCAACAGCCTCCGACTCACGGCTCCGCTCCAACCGGTCATTCTCCCGATCAACCGCATCCGAAATCGCCTCAGCCGAATTACCCGACCGGTGCGTATCCATCCGCACCAACTGGCGAATCAACAAATTGATCGCATCCTCATTGATATCCTGCCCCACCGGACCCCTCGAAACCAACACATGACGATCCGGAAACCCCGGCGCCGGCTCATTCCGCCACAGCTCCCACCGCTGCGAAATCCGCTCAAACACCAACACCAGAAACGGATCACCCGACCAGCCCAACTCGGGCTTGCCCTCACGCAACGGACGAATCAAACGATCCGCCACCTGCTGCCTCGGGTCAAACACAATCGGCTCACTCACAACTTCCTCGCATTCAACCGGTCGTCCGTCGGAGGCAACCCGTGCCCCACCAGCCAACCGTTTATATCGTCAATATCAACAAACACAAACCGATCCTCAAACTGCTGCCACTGTGCAAGAAACCTGCCCAACGGCCACAAATGCGGATCATCCCACGGGGCCGCAGCCCAATCATGAGAATAATCAATCGTCGCCAACCCAGAAAAGAACCGGTCAGGGTCCCGGCGAGTAACCACCAACACCTCCTCCGGGTCCGGATCAACAACCCGATCCTTCAACTTGGATGCCTGACCAAACCACTCCGGCCACGCACGACCCCACCCCAGCCTGCGTTGAAAATGAAAGTTCAACGTGGTCGAAGCGTTCTTGTGCACAGACAAATACGCCAAACGTCCATCAGGAGAAACGCACAAATGTGCAGCATGCGGGGGCATGTCAACATCCTACCATAACCGAAGAAGCCCGCCCCGAAGGGCGGGCTCCATCTGGATGTCGGGTCCGACTATGTCACTCGCCGAAGGCGATGAACTGAACGTCCACCACGCCGGACTGATCCGAAGCGTTACCCGCCTCAGCCATGATACCGGACGTGCCGTCCTCGACGTTGATGACCAGCTTACCGGTCGACGGGTCGTACGAAACAACCTTCGTCGGAACCAGCGAAGACTGAGCGTTGATAAGGACAGCGTCAACCGCAGACTGGAACTCAAGCTCCGCAGCAGTGATCGCCTCGCCACCAGTCGGGTACGAGTTGTCAAACGCAACCGTACCAATGAAGTAGCGCTTGTCGCCCATCACGCCGCTAGCCGTCTTTGCAATAGTGAGAGCCATCAGGCCCTCCTTTCATGGTAGGGATTCAGGGGCGGGGCCGAAGCCCCGCCCTCAGAATCAGACGGTAAGGCCGGTGATCTTGCCGTGAGCGTTACGCTTGTCGGTACCAAGCTCGTGGTACTTGTACAGCGTAGCCTCGTAGGCGTCGGTGTTGGCAACACGGCTCAGCACCGAACCGTCACGGTCCATGAACGACCAGTCGCTCATCACCCAGTGGGTGAGGTGATCGGTGTTCACAAGGAACGCAACATCGTCGAGGCAGTCACGCTCGGCCCACAGAGGAACCTCGCCGCTACCAGCCTGAACGGTCAGAGCGGAGAAACCGCCCTTCAGTTCAACAGTGTTCTGGTAACGCTTCTGGCTCTTCAGGGTAGCAGCGTACGCACGCTTCGCCTTGTGGCTCGTGATGATCAGGTCCGGCTCAACACCACCAACGAGCTCAACCTCGTTCATGGCTTCCTCGAACACCGAGTCGGTCGGGGCTGCGGAAGCAGCAACCTGATACGACTGCCACGTGCTGTTCGACGAACCGTCGATGCCGTGGAGCCAAGCCGGGGCCTGACCGTCCGAGGTACCAGCGGTGCTGGAACCATCCGAAATGATGTCCTCAAGGCCGTGGATTTCCTGCGTGGCATCCTCAGTTGCCTTCGAGGTAATCGCAGCGCCGCCCATCGTGACACCAGCGTTGACAACCCAGTCGCCGGCGTCAACGCCAGACAGACCAGTGAAGGTAGCGGTCTTGGCCGAAATGTCGACGCTGACGAGAACCTCGCCGGTGTCGTCCGAAGCGTAGTCGCCGTCGTAGAAGTCGTAGCTGTTGCCGACCTCAAGACGACGAACCTCGGCCTCGGTGGCAAAGGTGACCGTGTTCGTAGCAACCGAAACAACAGTGCCGATAACGCCGCTGTTCGGGGTGTAGCACTGACGGTTCACGTCACGCTTCAGGTCCTGCACAAGGCCCTTCGACTCGGAGTCGATGGCACGAGTGAAAGAGCCACGGTTCGACTTCATCGCTTCGATGATCGGACCGGTGACCTGCATGCGGCCGTAGTTGAACTTCACCGGGACACGGGCAGTGGTGTATGCCTGACTACCGGCGGTCGGCAGAGTGCCGGACTCGGCGCGGGCACCAACACCGCTGTTGCGGCCGGTGTGCAGCGAGATGACAGCTTCGCTGCCCTCAACGTCAGTGGTGTTCGTTTCAATCTGAGCAAGCAACATCGTTGCGTTGTTGAGTTGCTCACGGATCGCCGGCTGGTAGTCGTCCTTGAGGGCGGCATCAGCGGCAGTAAAGTCAAGAGCCATTATGGCGTCTCCTTAGCTTTCTCCCCGGTGGGGATAGATGAATGGTTTAGGTATTGCTTAGTGCTTCGGGGTCAACCCTCGGCGGAGGTGAGCTAGGTCCAGCCGTCGCTCTGATGCCGCGATCACTTCGTTGGTCCAGCCAGAAAGTTCACGCTGATAGAAGTGTACCACAAATGGGAAAGGCCCCCGCCGAAGCGGGGGCCCTTCGCTCACGTGAGGCTCAAATCCTACTGGTACCCTGCCGCACGCAAACGCTGCTCAGCACGGGCACGGGCCTCCTCCAACGTCTTCGGAGGTCCCTGATCCAGAACATTCGTTCCATCAGCAGCAGGCAGCTTCGGTGCATGCTTACCGGTACGCAAAGCCTCCATGTGCTCCGCAACCGCCGCATCAATAGCTTCCTGCAACTCGCCCTGAATAATCTCATGCGCCGCCTGCAACGACACGTTACGGTTCTGCGCAACCGCAAACAGATGAGCCTTAGCAGCCGGATCAGAATATCCGGGAGCCAAAGACTCTGCTTCCGCAAACGCAGCCTCAACCTCAGACTTCTGTTGCTGCTGCTGCTCAGCAGCCGCCAGACGCTCCTCGACAAGACGACTCACGTCCTCTGCCGTAAGCGCCGCCGGGGCTGCATCAGCAGTCGGTTCGGGGGTCTCTTCTTGCACGGGAAATGCCTCCTGACCTAGCTGATTTGCTAGGCGATTAGTGACGCCACGGAACTGCTCCAAAGCGTCGGATTGTTTATTAGGATCATTCAACATGGACGCCAGCCGCAGAAACTCTGAACGCTCAGCATCCGAATAGCCCTCAAAGTTCGACTCGAACTCACGGGTACGTGTACGCCACTTCGCTGCCTCGGACCGCAGCTTCTCAACATACGAACGGTCAAACGTGTCCGTATCCTCCGGGAGATCCTCGATCTCCTCCGGTTCCGCCGGGGCCTCCGGCGGTGGAGCCGCAGCAGCAGCTTCCGCAGCGGCACGGGCCGCAGCTTCGGGTGGTGGTGTATCTGACATTAGGAACCTCCGGGGTTCTCTAGGGGACTAGCAACATGCTAGCAGATCAGGCTCCGCCCATCTGCTGCATAAGACTCATAATATCCGAAGCCGCAGCCTCAGGGGTCGGGCCCGGCATTCCCATACTATCCAAAGCGCCCTGCGCCGCCGCAGGCAAACCTACCTGCCCCGGAGCGGGCTGCTGAGACGGCATACCCGTCGGCTCCAACGGAGGCAACACAGGCCCCTCCTCCGGAGTGGCGGCCTCACCCAACGCCGGGTCAAGGTTCGTGCGCATCCGGGCATCGCCGATCTCACGGGCAGACATCGTAGCGTGCGCCTGAATGTGCTCCGCAATCATCTCCTTGTCCTCATCGGACAACATCTCATAATCCACGGTCTTACGGAACTTGTTGTGTTCCTCAATGTGGACCTTGTGATTATCCCAAGCGTACGGAATCGACTGGCGACCCAACCCGAAATGGGCGTTCTCCCGTCGGGCACGATCAACGTCCGGAGAAGTAACCGACAACAAATCCCGTCCGTTCGGCAACTCCGCCAACGCAATAAACGTCGCCGGCGTGATCTGCTCCGGCCCGTACGTCATCAACATGTCCTTAGCGAACTCCATCGCAGCCGCACGAGACCGAGGCATAATAGCCTCCTCAGGGACAATCGCAGTCGTCTGCCCCCGCAGGTCCTTACCGTTCCACTGAACATCGATCGGAGCGTTACCGGGGATACGCACCGTCGACCGGCGCGACGTTTTCATCGCCTTCGTTTTGTCTTCGTAAATCGCCAACACCATCGACGCCAACCGGCCAAACGCCCTACCGGTTTCTTTCGTCAACCGGCCGATCGGAGTCGAATCTTTCTCAGCAAGAATCGTCAACCCAAACCCCGACTCGATGTTCGCCGGAGCCGACCCACGAGAAATGTCATGCACCCCCATGATGTCGTCGATCTGTTCAGCGATCCGGTCCGGTTGCTGAATCCACCAGCCCGGCATCTGAGGCGGAGACAAATAATCTGGTTTCACCGGCAACGAATCGTTGTACGGCACCATCTCGCCGGGCAGATCCGTCAAGTTATCCATCATCTCAATAGACGAATACGGCACCAGCAGCCGGGCGTTACCCGCCAGCTTCATGTGCTCAGCAATAGACGACCAGCTAACGTTGAACAACGTCTGCAACGGGCGGGCCTGCGTCAACACCGTCTCGCCCGTCCAACGCCCCTCACGCAGCGTCTCCCGCATCACAACCAGATTCAGCCGGTCAGTGAACGGGAACGGCCACTCCGCCTCAAACACGACCTTATCGTCAACGACCGTGCAAACCTTGCCTTCCGGGCACGACGGGTTCGGGCGTTCATAATACGTCAACACCAACGTCATGTCCGAAATGTTCTGATCGCCGCCCCGATCATAAGACATCAACTTGCGTTGGAACGGGGCAAGCCCGGCCGTCGCATCCGACGGCGGCTCATCCTCCAAATCAAACATGTCCTTCACTTGCTGAGGCGGCAACCCGACAGCCTTTATCCAATACCGGGCCTTCTCCGGGTAACGGCACCCCGGCTCCACAACAAACTGGCTAATGTTCAGATGTTCCTCGTAGGTGTCGCCCTTACCCAACGCCGAACCCTTAGCGTCGTCAGACAAAATCTCGTCAGCGTCCGGGTCCCAATCAACACAGATAGCGGCCGTGCCGCCAGCCCACACCGCCGCCAAAGCGTTCTCCCGCAGCTCCTCCCAGTTATGGTCGTGAGCAACAGCACGGCAAATCGTTTCCGCAAGACGAGCGCCACGCACATGACTATCGTCCGCAGCCGACGGCGGAACCTCAAACACCAGTTCCCGTTGCATCAACGTAGAAATAATCGTTCGAGTGTTCGGCGCCAGCCGGTTCACCGTCGCCTGCACACGCTCCGGGTCCTCCGGCAACTGATCCAGCCGGCCCGACGCCTCCGAGAAAAACAGCCACTGATACCCGGACAGGAACGCAGTGTTCAACCAGTAGTCACGCAACTCGGTGCGCATACCCTGCGTAGCTTTCCAATACAAATCCTGAACGACCGCCGCATCAGCAGCAGTAGCGTTCACTCCCTGATTAGACTCGAACGTGTTAGAAGAAGAATCAGCGCCAGCCATTGAACCAGTCTATCATCATACGCCGACAGGTTTTGCCGAACGTTTCGGATCAGGGAACACGCCGCCCGATTCCATCATTTCTGCCTGCAACTTCAACGACTCCCGGGCCCGTTCCTCAACGTCAGACTTGATCAGAGCACGGCGAGCGTCGCCCTCCCCGGACGCCTGCAACGCCGCAGCATGCGAATCTTTCAACTCACGCAGAAACCGCAACGACAACAAATAACTCAACCCGGCCTGCAACACGCACACCGCCGCCAGCGCAGTAACCGCCGCAGCCATCATCGAGCCATCTCCCGAACAGCAGCCAACTGAGATTCCAGCTCAGCGACCCGGCCCCGCAACTCCAACACCTCGGCCTCCAACATTTCGTCAGGGGTCATCACCAACGTGTCCGGATCGATCCAACCAATCAGGCTGGCAAGCTGCTCAGCCGAATCCTGCCCGATCGTGAAATGACCGAACCACTCGTCAACCTGCTGCCCCCGATACACAGACTCGCCGGGACGTTTCTTGAACCCAGTCATAGCGCACGTGTGCGTGCCCTCGTTATCGATCGGAGTGTAGTCCGGGATCAGAGACCACTCCACCTCGTTCGGAATATGATCATAGTTGGGTGTAGCCATCATGCGCCTCCAGTGCGCTCGGGGGTTTCCGTAATCATATCACCAACGGCCGATGCCCGGCACACGCCGACGGCCCTTCCGGTTCCGGCCAGCCAACTCCGCAATGTGCGCCTGCGCCCGCTCCTCCGGAGTAACCGGATCACGACGCCGCTCCACCCACGCCGGCAACGACTTCCACACCTGCACCGCATACCCCAACGCATCCACCTGATCATCATGCGTCGTGTTCGGAAACTTCGTCAACTCCGCCTCAAACTCGCGCAGCCACTCCGCATCCTTAGGAAACAACAACAACCCGTTTATGATCTCATACTGCACAGGCAACGCCCGAATAATCTTAGACGTATCCGCCTTCAACTTCTGAACAACCACCCCCGGCGCACCCGTGATACGCCTAATCAGGTTCGTGCCAAACGTCCGATCCTCAACATGCAACGCCTGCAAATCGTACTTCTTATACCAATCCAACACCAACTTCTCGTGATGCTCAGTCGTAATCCGCTCCCGCTCAATCGCCCTAACAAACGCACGTCGAGGGTTCTCTTTAGAAATATCCATCACCAACAACACCGTATAGTCGCTGCGTTTCGTGTCCGTACCCGCAACATCCAACGTCGCAAACCGGTAACACTCCGACTCCTCAACATGCTGCACCGCACCATGCTCATCCGTAGAAGTATAAATACCGCCAGACAACTCGTAGTACACGAACGGACGTTTGATGATGTTGCCCTCATCAAGAGACGGATTCCCCTGATACAAAGCCTCAAACCAAACCTTACCCTCCGCCGAATTATCCCGAGTCTCCCGCAACTCCGCAGCAGAAAACCGGGCCGGACACAACGCCTCACCCGGAGCCCGCCCCAACGGGCACGGCCGATCCTCCACCGCCAACGCCGGCAAATTCAACACAGCCCACCTATCACCAAACGCAGGCTCCTCCGGCACCAGCTGCCCATGCAAATCCTGCTCATGCCAACGAGTAGACATCAACACCACCCGCCCCGGCGAACCATCCGCCCACGGCTCCCGCCGAGTAAACAACGTCGAATGCCACCAATCCAACAACTTATCCCGCTCAATCTGAGACATCGCCTGCTCAGAGTTCTTGATCGGATCATCAACAACAATCAAATGACCACCCGAACCAGTCAACGGGCCACCCGCACCCGCACACTTCATCATCCCCCTATGACCCTCAACATCAAACTGCATCTTAGACGCAGCCTTCCCGCCCGTCACCTCAATACCAAACTCCGGATGATCACAAATATGATCCCGAACCTTGCCACCCCAAGACGCAGCAAACGTCGCCTCATACGACGCCAACAAACACCCGTACTCCGGATAATTAGACAAAAACCACGCAGGCAAATGCTCCGAAACCAAAAAAGACTTCCCATGCCGAGGCGGCATAGAAATCCCCAAATTGAACACAGGACGATCACCCCGAACCGGATGCACCAGAATAGGACGCCCCTCCTCATCAACCTCCCCATCCGCAGAAGGAACCGCCGTAGGACCCGGCCCATCAAAATAAAGCCGCCCCTCCAACAACGCCATCAACCAAACATTCAACAACGCAACATGCGCATACCGCTTAGCGCCAGACACCGACTCCGCATAATCCAACGGAGACAACAACTGCCCATGCAACTCCAACGCACGCGCATACAACGCCACCTCCTCCGGCTTAGCAACCGCCAAATGCTCCTCCGGAATAGCAAGAATAGACGCCCTAGCTGCTGGGTCCATCACCCTCAACCTTCACCCGCTCCGGACAATGCAACGTCCAATGCGCAGACGAACCACACAAAGAACACGCCCCAGCAGACGAAAACCCAAACCGATACCTATGACCCCGCTCAGAATCACTCACCAGAAATCTCCCTCACCTCAACATCAATAACATCATCCGCACTCAACCGGGCTGTCCGCCGCGCCAACTCAGCCTGCAACTCCGCAACCCGAGCCAACGCCTCCGCCTGCCCCAACGCCAACGCATCCGGCGTAGCATCAATCTCAACCTGCTTCTTCTCCCCATACGTCGACCGGTCATGCGCCTGCAACCACAACTTGATCGCCCCCAAATCCCCCTCCAACGCCATATCCCTCAACACCTTCTCAACGCCCTCCCGGGCCTCCGCCAACGCCCGAGACTCCTCAGCCCTAAACTCGTCATCGTCAGCCCTACGACGCTCAACCGTACGGTAAGACACCCCCACCTTGCGGGCCGCCTCGAACTTCAGGTTCCCACGACGCAAATGGTCTAGGTACTGTTTACGGGCCTCGGCCGTGAACTTTGTGTTGCCGTGGGGTTTCTCGGGGGATTTAGGCATGATGCCACTCTACCACACCACATGATGTTATACGCATGAGGTAGTACGACAAATTACGTGTGCGGTGGCTTGAGGGGGGAGGGGGGCGGCACCAAGGGGGGCACCCCCACCCCCCTCCCCACGCTCACACACGCACACACACACACCCCCCCGCACACTCACGCAGCAAGGGGGCCAGCACACACACACACACACACTAGGCGGGGGCCCTGCCCGCCCGCCCGCCCGCCCGCCCGAGCAGCAGCAGCAGCAGCACACGCCACCCCCAACCCACCCCACCCCACCCACACGCACCCCCGAAGGAGTCGACCGCCCACACGCCAACACCACCACCCACAACCAACCAACCACCAACCCAACCCGAAACCGCCACACACGAAACAGGCGGACCGAGTGCGTGTGCGCCGGGCGATTTCGGGGGGTCGGGAAATATTTCTGAGAAATCTTGCGGGAGGGTATTGACACCCTATTGGGTTGCGCCTAGTGTGCTCTTATCGGTTCGGAGGTTCTGGGCCGATGAAAGGTTGGAACCATGACCACCCCGACTGTTGCGAATATCCCGGAGGACTCTGACGCTCTAGCGGCTTGTTTCCTTGCTTGTGATTATCACGGCGGCATGATGACAGCGCTGTACGCTCTAGCGTCGGCTGGACGCCTTGAACTTTACCCCGGTGAGGGTCCTTCTCGGCTGCGTGGGGAGGTGGCGGAGGCTATCGCTGACGCTTATCGGGCGGGGTATCCGGAGGAGGCAGATATTCTAGAATCTCTCGCCGATTGGATTGCCGAGCACGACGAGGACGGCGAGTGGGTCGGGCTGCCTCCCGCCCGGGATGTCTCCGTGTTCGTTGAACGCTACTGATGTCGAAACCCCTCCGGGGGTCTCGGGGTGGTTGGCTACCTCCCGGCTGATGAGACAAGCCACAGCAAGGAGGAACACCATGAGCACCGAGCAGAGGGACCACGCCGAGCGGGTCGAAATGGTCGGCTACTGGTACAAGCTTCACGGTTTCGACGATGCGATGAATATTGCCATTGACTCGTGGGGGCGCGAGGAGGCTAGTGCGGTGCTAGTTGAGTATATTGCACGCCACGACCCCTACGGGTTGCTTGATTGATGTCGAAACGCCCTTCGGGGCGTCTGTCGGGGATGGTCTCCCGGCACTGATGAGACAGACTGAGGAGGATGTGTAATGGCTATTTCGGATAAGGCGCTAGATGCGGCTCTTGCCCGGTATGTGCGTGCGTGTGATCGGCTTGATCTGATCCCGGAGGGGATGAGGGTTGGGCTTGCTCATGGAAGCAAGACGTACGGGCGGGCGTTCCGTGTGTATCTGACTGGCGTTCAGGCGGCTGATGGCAGTTACCCGCTGGGTTCTGGGCATGGTGCTCCGCCGGCGGGTGACGATTGCGTGGGGATGACGAGTCAGGCTGCGTTCGATACGCTTGTGGATCGGGCTCGCACGTTGGAGGATGTGGCTTACTTTCTCGGGCGGTAGCCCGCCGGTAGTGTCGAAACGCCCTACGGGGCGTCTCGGTTCGGGTGGCTCCCGGCCGACTGATGAGACAAGCCACAACTAGAGGAGATGAGGATATGGCTCATGTGAAGCAAGCTACCCCGGGGGGTCGGGCACGGCGGCAAGCTGCGTATGTTCGGGCTCGGGGGGAGTTGCCTACGTTTGAGGAGATGCGGGCGAACCTCCGGGCAACGATCGATGGTTCGTCGTTCGGTGCGGAGGTTGAGGGGTTGGCGTGGTATGCGTCGGCTCATTCGATTGCTGCGGATATGGCGGTTCGGCATGGGTTGACGGTTCGTCAGTGTGCGGGGGTGTTGGCTGCGTTGTCTCCGCAGACTGGGTGGGCGGAGAATATCCGGTTAGCTGATGAGGCGTGCGGGTCTGGGAAGGCGTCGGGGCATACGTTCGACGCTTGTGGGAAGGCTGACCGGATTCTTGCGGGTGAGGATC
>Ga0208899_1002284_pt1 | contig 12928 bp, 15 predicted proteins | sample VirMetDEL_Nov_24_FD_184518 | JGI IMG/M metagenome (GOLD analysis project Ga0208899, IMG submission 184518) | Aqueous microbial communities from the Delaware River and Bay under freshwater to marine salinity gradient to study organic matter... | ecosystem: Environmental > Aquatic > Marine >... | reverse complement strand
ATTATAAATATTTTAAAAAATTATGATTATAAAACTAGACGAAAACACAAAAGAAAATAATATTAATTTTGCGCAACTTTTAAGAGTTGGCAAATTTGCATATTTAGACCGCACTTTAAATTTTACTAAAGAAACATTAAAACAGCTAAAAGAAAACTTTGATAAAAATATAAGGGGTGTCGCGCTTGCAGTTGATTATTTCCATGAAGCATACGACAAAGCTGCAGGCTGGATTAAAAGTCTTGAGCTGCGTAACAATTCAAGTGAGTTATGGATGGAAGTTGAATGGACAGAAAACGCAAAAAAACAAATATTGAGTAAAGAATTGCGTTATATATCAGCCGAATTAAACGAAAATTACACAGATAAAGAAACCAAAAAAAATTATGGTCCGGTTTTATATGGTGCAGGTTTAACAAATAGACCACATATTAACAAAATGTCGGCTATATTGTCAGAAAATACAAAAGACGAAACTATAAAATTTATTAACACAAATGAAAAGGCAATAAAAATGGAATTTCAAGATTTATTAAATATGATTGATGATTTGACAGCTGATGAAAAAGCGCAAATCTTAGAAAAAATTAACGAAAAACTTGAGTCTGAAGTTGAAGAAGTTGAAGCAACTGAAGACAACAAAGAAAATGCAAAAGCTGAAGACCATGAAAAAGTCAAAATGGATGAGCAAGAAGAAAAGCCAAGCGATGCAGAAAAAGTCGAAGATACAAAAAAAGTTGAAGAGGCTATAAAAGTTGAACTTTCTGAAGAGTCTGTAAAACTAGAAGATGAAAACATTAAATTAAAAGAAGAAATTGAAACTTTAAAAAAAGAAAAACGTTTTAATATTTTATTATCAGAAGGTGTTGCAGTTGAATCACAAAGAGAAGCCTTTTTAAATAATGACATTGAAGCTTTTGCAAAAAATAGCATAAATGTAAACCTTCAAGAAAAAGGCACAGATAAAACAAAAAACACTGAAATTTCAGCAGACCAAGCAATTACAAAATTAAATGAAATAGCTGATAATAAAGTTAAAGAATTTGGTTATACTTTTGATAATGCTTTTAAATATGCATTAAAAGAAAATCAAGAACTTGCTAACATAATTAAATAATAACAATAAAAAAAGGATTTAAAAAATGGCTTCTTTTCCAGTACCTAATAATATTTTAAATTTGCCTGCAGCTGGCGACCTATCAAGTAACCAATACGCAGCGGTTAGCCTTGGGGCTTCTGGCGTGGATGTTGCATTAACAGACGCTAAAGCAATTGGCTTTTTAATGAACGCACCCGAAGTAGGTGAAGTTTGCGAAATTGCGTCAATTGGTGGCGGTGCAAAAGGCATTGCAGGCGGTGCAATAACTCAAGGCGATTATTTAAAAGTTGACAGTGGTAACGTTGTTGTTGCTACTTTACCAACAGATAACGTTGTTGGCCAAGCTTTACAAGATGGTGTACCCGGTGATGTTATTGCAGTTTTACCGCTTTTTAACTTTGGTTCATAATAATTAAATAATAAGGATAATAAAATGTCAGGATCACAAAATAGAGCAATTGTTGATAAATTATTAACAAATGTAAGTAATAAGATAGTCCCTATGGGTTATATCTCAGAGGAAATTTTACCAGTAATTAACGTTAAGCAAACAACGGGTAAACTTGGCGGTTATGGTACTTCACACCTACGCATTGAATCAGATATAACAATCGGAAAAAACAAAATTCCTAGAGTTGACACTCGTAATTATACTACACAAGTATATGAAGTAGTAAAACATGGTTTAAGCGATATTGTAACTGAAGAAGACGTGGCAAACGTTGAGGCACCTTTTGATGCTATGAGCGATACAACAAGCGAGCTAACAACTAAGCTTTGGCTTGGTAAAGAGCGCGGTCTTGCTACAACTTTAGGAGATACTGCAGTAATAACTCAAAATGTTACATTGTCAGGAACTGATCAATACAATGATTATACATCTGCTAATTCTTCACCTTTAGAAGATTTTAACACAGCTAGACAATCAATTTATTCATCTGTTGGAACTCCTCCAGATACTGCTGTAATGAGCTGGGAAGTATTTAACATTTTAAGATACCATCCTCAAATGCTTAGAGCTTTAGGATATGCAGACAACAGACCAGGCGGACTTTCTCAAGATGAGCTAGCCTTTGCAATGGATGTAAAACGTTTATTAGTCGGGACTGCTGTTTTTGAAAGTGCAGCTGAAGGACAACCAAGCGCAATACAAGCCGTATGGGGTAAAAATGTAATTTTCTGCGTAGCTCCTCAAACAGCTGCAAGAGGTCAAGTTTCTTTAGGTTACAGAATCCAGCAATTCGGCGCACCTAGAGAAGTTTTCAAAAATGCTATTGATAATCCACCAAATGCAACAGAGATTATCGTTTTAGATAGATATCAACAATTATTAAGCTCAGTTAACGCAGCTTATTTAATTAAAGATGCAGTAGCATAAGTCGCAAGCTTCGATAAAAGGGGGGGTGGTTTAACCTCCCCTTAATTACAAAATAAAAAAAGTTTTAGTTATGGAAAAAAAAACAAAAAATAAAAAATCTATAAGTAAAAAAACTAAAAATAAAAAAGATTCTGAAAATGTTATTATAAAAGAGGTAGCAAAAGAGGAATTAAAAGAGAAATCAAAAGAAAAATATATAATGGTTTGCAATGTTAAATATGGCAACGAAATATATAAAATTGGTGACGAAGTGCCTAAGCCTTTACAAAAACTATTTTTAAATAAAAAATTTTGCAATATCTGCGAAGGGTAAAAAATGACATACGCAACAATAGACGATATAGAAGCAGAATTAAAAGGCATTAATTTCACCGCAACAAGTCAAGTTACTTCAACAGCAGTAGATAATTTTTTATTACAAACTGACGCCTTAATAAATTCTTATATTTATGAGCGTTATGAACTACCAATAACAGGTCTTGAATCATTAGAAATATTAAAAAAAATAGAAATTGATTTAGTTGTATGGCGTGTTAGTAAAATATTAGATTTAACAAAATCTGAGCCAATACCGGCAGGAGGAGTGCCACAGGAAATAACAGAAGGTTCTGCATATAGACAAAGCATGGCTTTGTTAGCATCTATAAAAGCAAATAAAAACGATTTACCCGATGCTGTAGAAATTAGCCCTACTTCACCACTTGCAAGTTTTCATAGTGACCCTAATAATTCAAATATAACGCCGTTTTTTGATATGGAGTCGCAACAATGGTAACGGGTTTTATATCTTATGAAGTTGACAACGATAACCAATTTAAAAACGCATTAAATAAAGCTATAAAGTCGGTTGGTGATTTACGTTTTCCGATGGGTGAAATTTCACGCGATATATTTAAAAATACAAAAAAAAATTTTATATTAAAAGGCGATGGAAAATATCCACCTTTATCACCAAAATATAAAGCATATAAAAAGAAAAAAAGACCAACTGCCCCAATTTTAGTTTTTGATGGTGATTTGCGCGACTCAGTAACAGGCACAGGCAACCAAGACACAATTAGAAACATTGGAAAACAATCACTTGTTCAAGGTACAAAAGTTTCTTATGCAAAGTTTGTGCAAGAAGGCACTGATTTTATGCCTGCAAGAAAATTTTTATTTATAGATGATGCACAAATAATAAGACTAAAAAGAATTTTACAAGATTACGTTAACGCAAAACTAGAGGTTGTGGGCGATGTCGTGTAAATTTGATATTGAATTATTTCGCAATAGTATAATTCAATTAATACAAGATAAATTAAATATTAAAATTACTGAAATAAACGCAGAAAAAAACGATGATTTTAATATTACTGATATTTTACCAGAAAATTATTATAATGATATAAGCGATCAAGTATTAAATGTTTCACCTTTTATATATTATGGTTTCGTAAGTTTAGACAGTAGCACCACAGGAACAACAACACAAACAACTATCACAATGTTTATAAGTGTAGTTTTTGACAATACAAATACTTATTATGCCAATGATTATGGAACTTATGGAAGCGGAACAGAAACAAAGGTATTAAGATATACAAGAGCATTAAAAGAGGTAATCCAAGATAATTTTAAAAAATTTGCTTGGGCTTCCCCTTTAAGTGTTACAGAGTTTACCCCTCAAGATTTTGAATTAAATAAAGGAAGTGATTTTAAAGTCGGGGGAATACATGTAACAGGAACAATATACGGTTAATTTTTTTTTATATGGAGTAAATCATGCTATCACAACCTAAAACAATTTTTGGAATACATCAGCTAACAGCTTATAATATTTGTAATGGTGAGCCTTACGGGACTGCTAAAGTTCTAGGCTCTGCTGAAATTGCAAGTAGTGGGGAACTAGTTCCATTAAATGGCGGTTCTTCAAAATACCCTTGGCAAGTTGAAAGGGGTTTAATTACTAATGAGGTAACTTTAACACTTAGAGAATACCCGAACTTTTTATATGAATTATTACTTGGTAAAGCTCCAACAGTAACAGGGGCAGAAACTGGGGGCAGTGTTTCCACCTTGGAAAATGTTGAGGGTTCAAGCGTTTCAGATGCTACAACAGGGATTGCAAGCCTTGCTATATCTTCCGCTGTTGACGTTAAATACTCTGAGTATGTTGTTGTTGCGGTTTCAGCTACAGAAGTTGATGTTTATGCTTATACTGATGTTGACTTTGCACAAGGTGCCGCTGGTGAATATCAAAACGATGCTTTGAAAATTACAGCAACACCTTTAACAATTGCGACAGGTGTAGCCGTAACAATTCCTAATTTTGGAATTGATTTAACAGGTGGATCAGGAACAATCGGTTTAACAATTGGCGATACTGCTAGATTTACAGCAAAGCCAATCAACACAGGTTCAACCGATGTTGTAATTGGTTCATCAACAGAAGTTTTTAAAGATTTTGGATTATTGCTAGCCGCTCAACGTGCAGGAGATGGAGCTATGCAACTAGTTGACCTTTATAGGGTTTCTGGATCAGGTATGCCGATTGTTATGACTGAAAACGCTTTCAGCGAATTAAGCACAACTGTAACAGCATATAGAGACAGCGTCAGAAATGGCGTATATAGCGTTAAAACAATTGCATCTAGTTCAGAATGTTAACACATACTTTAAGCAAGCCAACAAGTTTTACGATTAAATGTTCAGAAAAGGTAACAGGTTTTAATTTACAGCCTGTTACCTTTCAAAGGCTCATTAATATTAAAGACATATTAGAAGGCAAAGACCTTGAAAAGGTTTTAAAAGACCCTACGCCTTTAGAGGCTGTCAAAATTGCCTTTTGTATGTTTAATGACGAAGACAAACAAAAACTTGATGAAATTGTTTTAAAGATAAACGGCAAAGAAAAAAAAGCCGATGCAATGATGAAATTATATTATTTAATAAGTGAAAATAATATAGCTGATGGTTATACCAACCTTGTTAGTCTGATGAGTAGCGTTAATGAAAACATTATAAATAGTTTTCAACAGGAAGAAAAAAACGAAAAAAAAAAAGTCAAAATACTACTTCAATTTTTACGCAATCAATGGAACTCGAGGAAATATTTGATATTATTGGGAGTAACTATCAATACACTTTCTCTACTTTTTTGGATGAGCTAACGCCGAAAACGGCATTTAAATTGATAAATATAATAGATATAAGAAAAAATAATGAGTTTTGTCAATTAGCTTCTTTACATGGTATTGATTTAAGCAAAAGCATGATAAAGAAAAAGAAAGAAATAAATGACATAAGCGAGCAAGAACATGCTAAAATGTCAGATATAATGTCAAACACTTTGAAGGATTTAAAAAATGTCAAAAAGTAGCGACCTAGTAATTAACATAATAGGAAATTCAAAAGACATTAACAAAGATTTAAAAAATCTTGAAAAGCAATCGAAAAATTTAGAACAAAAACTAAGCTCTGTTGCAAAAACTTCGAGCATAGCATTTGCAGGTTTAACAACTGTTATAGCTGGGACAATTTCAGCATTTAGAGCTGATGAACAAGCCTTATTTAGAACTGAAGCGGTTATAAAAAGTACTGGTAAAGCTGCTGGTTTATCTGCTCAAGAAATATCCAAAATGTCAAGAGAGTTGCAAGATTTGACAACTTTTTCTGATTCAGCAATTCAAAGCGGCGCAAATTTATTATTAACTTTTACTAATGTTGGAAAAGAAACTTTCCCAAGAGCAACAAAAGCTATTCTTGACATGTCAACGGCAATGGGAACAGGTTTAAAAGAATCAGCTATTCAAGTAGGAAAAGCATTAAATGACCCTATTCTAGGAGTGTCAGCGTTAACACGTGTAGGTGTGCAATTTACAGAGCAACAAAAATCACAAATAAAAGTTTTAACAGAGGCTAATCAAGTAGCCGAAGCACAAGCAATAATTTTAGCAGAACTTGAGAAGCAATTCGGAGGCGCTGCAGAAGCGGCCGCCAAGGGTACTGGGGTTTTTGTACAACTAACAAACAGCATCGGAAATCTATCAAGCGCAATAGGTGAATTAGTTTTTAAAAGAATTGAGCCATATATACAAAAGTTTAACGACCTTGTAAAAAGTTTTAGAGATTCAGACAGTCCATTTAAATCGATTATTAGTAATGTTTTAGTTTTTGGCACTGCAATAACTGGGGTTATTGCTGGAATATCCACACTCGGTATTGCAGTTTTAGCGGCTAAAGCTGGGCTTGTTGCTTTGGGGGCGTCGGGTGCAATTGTAATAGGTGCTTTAACTGCCATAGCTGGAGGTGTGACATTAGTTGTTAAAAATCTTGATACAATTAAAAACGTAATTACAGGAGTGCAAGCATCATGGGAATTATTCACAAATTTTGTAAAAACAACCATTAATGACGTATTAATAGCAATAAACAAACAAAAAATAGCTTATAGAGAGCTAGGAATTGCTATTGCAGAAGCCACACCAGGTAGTTTATTAGATGATTTTGCAGCAAGACAAAAAAAACTTGTAGATGATTTAATTGATGAAAATGTAAGACTAAGACAAGATAACAAAAAAACGGCTAAAAGTTTTAAAGAAATATATGACGCTATAGACGCAGAAAAAGCAGTTGAAAAAGCACGTGAAGTAAACGAAGCATTAAAAGAAGAAAGAGCGAGGGCTTTTGGTGAAGAGTTTCAACAAATAGCAGAAGCCAATGAGCGCAAACTTGTACAAGAAGACGAATTAAAAGCAATACAAGAAGAAAGAAAAGCACAAGATGCAGAGATTAAACTTGCTGAGGATGAGCTTGCATTGCAACAAGAACTTGAAGGCAACGAAGCAGAAAAAGAAAGGTTAAGGCAACAGCTCGCAGAACTACAAGAAATAAGAACGCAGGGACTAACAACAAAAGAAAAGAAACAATTTGATAATGATAAAAAATTAAGAGAAGCGGACAGAAAAGACAAAAAATTTAAAATTGAAGAAGAGAAGAAATTTAATGAAAAAACAATTGATGCCGCTCAAACATTAGCTACGACATTATTTAAAGATAATAAAAAAGCACAAATGGCGTTACTATTATTCAATAAAGCCGTAGCTTTAAAAGATATCGCAATTAGCACAGCTAAGGGAGTTTCAAAAGCTTTAGGAAGTGCAGAGCCTCCTAGGTCTTGGATATTGGCTGCAATAACGGCGGCGAAAGGTGCGATACAATTGGCTGCTGTTGCCTCACAAGTGGTAGGGGCTAGAGATGGTGCGCTTGTTGGTGATGGTTCGCCAAACATGGCAAGAGGCGACCGCATGCCGTTTATGCTTGAGCGTGGTGAGCTTGTGGTTCCACGTAGAAATTTTGATGAAGTTGTTTCAGCAACTGCAAGAAGCAGGGGATTTATAGAAACAGATGCAACAGGAGAGCGAGAAATAATGGTAAAAATTGATTTAACTGATAACGCTTCACAAGTTTTAACAGCTGATCAATTCGAAAACTCAACATTAGGAATAGACAGGGCATAAAATGGCAATAACTGGCGGAATTAAATTTTTTAATAAAAGTACAGCACTAGCAAAAGACGGAGCAACCGCAACAGTAACAAGCGGAGACGCTTCCTCTTTATATGCTTTGTCTATGAATCGCTATATAAGGTGGGATTCAGTGGGTTCGACTGATTTAATTTGGGAAGAATACGTTGTTAATTTTACAGAACCTACAACAATAAACCGCCTGTTTTTAGTAAGTACGAACATTAAAGAATTTGATATATATTATGATACTAGCCTTGATTTTACAAATGTTTTAACTTTAAACGGGCCAACCATAGGAATACACGAAACTAACAATACACTAGACACTTTATATTATGAATTTGACAGCGTCACAGTTAGTAACATAACAATAAGAATGCAAAGCACACAAACACCAAACCAACAGAAATTTATTACACTAATAGCACCAACCAACGAAATAGGAACGCTTGAAGGCTACCCACAAGTAACACCAAACACAGACCAAAATGACAAGCTAGCAAAAACACAAAACGGAAAATATATAACGCAAAAAGGTTTTGAGGTTTTTGATTGTTCTTTAAAATATGAATATACTAATCAAGCGGATGTTACATTATTTAAAGATTTATATGAGATACAAAATCCTTTTTTAATTTGGTTGTGTGGTGGTCGTTTTGGTACAGAATTTTTTAGCGTAGAATTTACTAACTGGCGTTTACAAGACCTCTTCCAGGTACAAACAACAGGAAAAATTAGAACGACTTTTGCAAACAATGTTTATACTTGCGCTCCTCAATCATCTTTGAAATTTGTTGAGGAAGTATGACAATATCATATAGTGAAATTTTAATTACACCTTTAAATGATGAAAATAACTATGGTATTACTGTTGATGTAACGGATTATTTAAAATCTGGTACAATTGGCAATGTTTCGCAAACAATAGACAAAGGCAATTATGACATCGGGCTTTTTACATATGCGGATTTAAATATAACATTAATTAATTTTGATGGCAGATTTAACGATAACACAAAAAGCTCAAGCATATTTTATTACACAAGAGATAGGGCTTTAGTTGAGGTTAATTATTATGACAATGATAATAATAAATATTTAATTTTTAGCGGAATAATTAATGATGAAGCAACGCAACAAGATTTAATAAACGATACCGTAAAATTAAAAGTTTTATCACGTGATAGTATAATTAGAAAAACTAAAGTATCAGGTGGTTTATTAAAAAATGGTGATAGTTTTCTTGAAGCTATAAATATAATATTAGGACAGCCAAAAATAAAAAATGTAATGAATTATGACTCAAACAATATAACTGTTGGTTACAATAATGTAATTGATAATGCGGAGCAATTCACAGACCAAAACACTAGGACAGTTTTGGACGCTTTGTTAAATGCGAGCGGTTCAGTTTTTAGAGTAGATAAAAATAATAATATGATTGTTAGTCCTAGAGTTGTAACAAATAAACCAGCTCTTGCACTTTATGGCGGAGGAAATTTATTACAGCAAAATAATATAATTAAAATGCAAAAGTTTAATGATGGCTTACAAAGAACTTTTAACACTTTTGTAATTAATAAAATAACTAGCCAAGACCAGGGATATATAAACAGGTATGGCGCAGAAATTAAAAGCTATACTTTTGATTTTATAACACAGGAAACAACAAGCCAAGAAATCGGAGCTTATTTGTTAAACGAATTTAAAGACCCAAAAAATGAAGTTGAAATAACAGTCCCAACAAACACGGCTAAGGATTCGGAAATTTTAGACCCTGTAACTGTATCATTAAAAAAAAATGCTATAGGTTGGGAAAATAAACGAGTACCAATTGCAGGGGTTGCCATTGCTGGCTTTGATTATGTGCCTTATAATTCAGGAGGCACAATATTTAATAGTAATAAAAATTGGAAAATAACAGGAATAATACAAGATACAAAAAAACTCGAAACAACTTTAAGATTGCGAGAAGTTTAATAATATTATAAATTTATGTAAAAAAGGTTTATTATGGGTACAACAGATATTACAAACACCAAAAGCAACGGCGACGTTATCGATGAAACGTGGTATAATGACTTTAGAAGTACAATTATTGGAAATTTTGTCCCGAGAAATGCTAGCAGTGGAGCGGTTGATAATTCAGCCCCTGACCTTGGAGCGTTGATTTACCCTTGGGGCAATTTGTATGCTAACGGGCTTGTAATTAATGGTGTAGCGGTTGATTTTGCAAGCGTTACTGGTATTCCTAACAGTATAAAATCAGGCCAAACAAGAACTACAAGTGATTTCCCCGATTTTATACGTGCTACAGGTTCAAGTAATTCTTTTACATTGTTAGCTAGTGCTGTTAATCTTGTTGTTGATATAAACACAACAGAGGTAACTTATACATTAGACACAACAGAAACAGGCCTAACACTAGCGCCATCAACTAACAATACTTGTTTGTTAAATGAGCCAACCGCATCAGGACAATATGAAACAAGTTATCTAGGGGAAGATGGAACAGTTATCACAATTGATAATGCAGGAACCGAAATAACAAATAGAATAGGGCAGTTTTGTTTATTTCAAACAGGCACAGAATATTTTCTTGCTTATATAAACAGTGCAACAGAATTGACTAACGCTTACAGGGGTTTTTTATTAGATTCTTCGGGCAATCCAGTAAACAGAACCGTTTTAAATGATAATGACGTTATAACGCTTTTATCTGGTGGGTGGGTGTTTGTTGATATTGACGGAGTTACTGTAGATGTAACATATAACAGCCCCGTTTATGATTTTGATGAGCCTACAAGCCCAGTAACTGGCGATTATTGGTTCAATAGAAGTGAGCAAGCTTGGTATAGATACTCGGGCAGTGATTTTGTCTTAATTAATAGAACTCTTGTTGGAGTAGTTGCCCTAAATACTGCTAATTGTGTAGCCTCAAGGTGTTTTAATTTTAATAGAGAATTTAGCGATTATAACCCCTTAAATTTACAATATGTTAATGCAACAACAGTAAAAACTGATTTTTATAATTTTGTTATTAATGTATACGGCAATAAAATAATCAATCAAAATACCCGTTATCTTTGGGATATTACAACCAATTTAGAAAGCGGACAAGTAGAAGCAAATGACACTTATTACTTTTTATATATTACCGAATTAGGCCAGCAAGTTATAAGTAATATAAAGCCATATGACCAAAAAGGAGAGTTAGCGGGATATTACCACCCTTTTAATACATGGCGTGCTATTGGTTCAGTTGCTAACGATTCGGCTGGTGATTTTGTTGATTATACGGTTTCAACATATGAAAAACCTTTAAATTTTCGAGAAATACAAATAAAAACTTCGAAATATTTTTATAAACCCTTTTCAAGTTCAACAAATAGAATAACTGTTAGAGGCTGGGCAGGTGGTTTTAGTGGTAATGTCAGTAACAATTCGAATAATTGTAATGGGGGATTTGGTTCATCATGTGCAGATATTTTTTTTAATTTAAAAGATTTATCTAATTTAACTTTCTGTATAATTGGAGCAGGTGGGGCTAGTAGTACAAATACAGTTAGAAATGCTGGAGGAACTAGTTTTTTTGGTTCTACTATATTTGGGGATTTAGGTTATTATCAATTAGCACAAAGTATAAATAATAATAATTACACTCCTTTTGCTGTTCCAGCGTTTTATTTTAGAGGATTTGGTCAAAATTTTCAGGAAACTAGAAGAAATGCAATTGCTGGAGGAGCTGGTGGTGGGGTAACTTTTAGTGCAACTGTTGGTGGTACTAGTATATTCGGAGGTAATGGTGGAACCCTTGGCCAACCTGATGGGGAACAACCTGGAGGCGGTGGTTTAGGCGTTTCTACTGGAACATCAGGTGCTGGAGGTGATGGACAATTCACAATAATGTTTGATAATAATATGCAGGTGACTAATAATGTCTAAATATTTAATGATACAAGATAATAAAATAATAAATATATTCGTATGGAATGGACAGGGGTTTTTACCTTTTCCGCCTACTATAAATGTACAAGAGGTAACAGACCCACAAACGCAAACAATAGGCAATTATATTTTTGATGGTATTGGGTATAGTCCATCGGATATTTTACAACTTGAAATAGATACAAATTTGACATCTCCATCTATAGAAAATGATGAAACTGTAAACCCAACGCCAGACCCCGACAACTTAGCAACGGCAAACAATCAATTTAAAATACCAACGCTCGAAAGTGGTAATTATTCTAATATTGTGATAGACTGGGGAGATGGTGTAATAGATACAAGTATAAATGAATGGAATGACCCAAGACTTGTACATACTTATGAAACAGCTGGAGCCTATACAATTAAAATATTTTTGGGTGTATTTGATGGCTTTTCTTTTGGCTTTGGCGGTGATAAAGACAAGATTATAAATATTAACCAGTTAGGGGCTGTAAATCTTGGATTAAGTGGCGATAGCTTCCAAGCTTGCACACATTTAATAAATGTCAGCGGAATATTAAACACAACAAACACCAGCAACTTTAATAATATGTTTAGCAATTGTTTAAGTCTTAAAACATTTGATTCTATTGGTAATTGGGATATTTCAACAATGTTAAACGCTAATGAGATGTTTAAAAATGTTGATTTATCAGTTGATACATATGATGCTTTATTAACTGGATGGGGAAATCAAACACCACAAAACGATATTATATTTGATGGCGGTTTGTCTAAATATAGCACAATAGAAGCCGAATTAAAACGCAATAATTTAATTAATAATTTTGGCTGGACGATTACTGACGGCGGAAAAGTTACATAAAAATTAATATAAAGTTTATGGATGACATCAAGAGCTTTGAAACGGTTAATTACAGAATGAAACACGCTGAAGAAGAAATATTATTATTAAGGCGTAATTATAAAGCACTTGAAAACATAGTG
>Ga0208899_1002282_pt1 | contig 12937 bp, 15 predicted proteins | sample VirMetDEL_Nov_24_FD_184518 | JGI IMG/M metagenome (GOLD analysis project Ga0208899, IMG submission 184518) | Aqueous microbial communities from the Delaware River and Bay under freshwater to marine salinity gradient to study organic matter... | ecosystem: Environmental > Aquatic > Marine >... | reverse complement strand
CTTGTCTGACATTTTTTCTCTCCTAAAACAACCGCACGAGGTGGTGCGTCCAGTCCTCAGGTTATTTCCCTGAGCCCTCTTCTCCTTGCCACAATCGCAAATGCAGTCCCATTTTGGGTTCTTTCCAGCCACTGGGTTCCTGCCGATTACGGTCAGTCTCCCGAACTTCTTTCCGGTCAGGTCAATAAGTCTACTCATTGTTCCCCTCTTCTACTGGTTTTGGTAGGTCCCATTGTTTTACCAAGTTCAGCCTGCATCCGCAAGCTGGAGTGGCTATTCTGCCGTCACGCCTGCGTAAAAGCAAACTGTCTGGCGTCTGCCGGAAGTACAAACCACACATCTTGCAATAAAAAACCGACTTCGTTGCTCTGCCGTAATAATGGAAATGGTCAAACCGAAGCTGACGGTACTTCGCCCTAATCCGGTTGATCATTTCATCTCTTGAATTTTTAGCTGCCATCTTACAACCCCGCTACGATGATGATGAAGAGCATTAAAATAAACACTGCGACCAACGACGCGATGTATAGCACGTCGAGGAATTTGTGGATAAACCTAAGCATTTTTGAGAGCCTCCTTTAACTGACGTTCACGGGTCTTGTTTCGCTTGGTTCGCTTGTCAGCAAACTTGACGGCTCGACATTTTGGATTCCAGTGCCGAACACGGTTTGTGTTGCTGATGTGTACTGTTCTATTCATAAATGAAACCTCCAGAAAGTGCGTGCTCTTCGTCGATTCTGATCTCATCGCAGTGATCGTACTCGAACTTGAGTCTGATCCGCTTGTCATCTAAGCCGTCACGCACAGGGGACATGACTGCGGCTGTGAATAAGGAAAACAGGTGTGACGAGATTGGCTTAGTGCTCGCAGGGTTGTGGGAAGGTGCTTCGAGATCGTCCTTCGAGAGACCAGCGAACATCGAGTTCAGTCGGATCAACTGCTTTGGGTCCAGCGTGATGCAGTCCTCTTTTTCGTCAACCTCCCTCCCAGCAACCTCTTCGATGTCAGACAGGAATCGATCAAGCCAGACCCATAGGCTCGAATAGCTGAACTTACCAACGGCTTCGTCGTTTCCAGCAAGCTCGAAGGTAACGGTATAGAACCGCTCGAAGAGGATGAATTCAGAGTTGTCCATCGTTTTTCTCCAGTGAGTGTTAAAGCGTGATATTGGTATTCTTGCAGTATCGGCTGTGGGTGTCAAGCGGAATTACGAGAACATTTACAAAAAGTCCAATATCCCCGAAAAAAGCCCTCCGCCCTTCGTTTATAGATCTCCTCGCCGCAGGCAGTGCATTCGCATGTAAGTGGCGAAAACCTCCCATGATAGGTCGTTTTCCTCACTACCCTGCCATCATAGGCTTTCCTGATCCGCTCATCGACCTCCTCTAGGCTGACCTTCGGCTTGCCCGATTTGCTTTGGCGTGGAGGTGGTGGTGGGGCGTCATCAGGCACAAACTTGCCCAACAATCTCTCCAAATCGTGATCCGAGTACCCATCAGGGTCGTGTTTTTGGTCGAAATCAAACCCAAACATAGCATTCTCCAAAAAAAGTTTTTACCGTGTTTTACGGTGTAAAAGTGTAACTTACCCCCCACGAGGGGGGCAAAATCAAAAATCCTTCTTGACTTTCTACTTCTTATAGGTTAAACTCTCGCGTTCCGCTAACGAGTTCACCGAGTTTAGCGGTGACTCAGCGAACAGAGTTTAACCTGATAAGAGAAGGTCAGAGCTACTGTGCTGGCTCTTCTGGTTTCGGACAACCATCAAAGATCCACTGGTCAAGATTCTCTTTCCAGTCATCTGTGAACTTGTATTTGCCGTAGAACGGCTTGCCGCAGATCCCGACCTGTGCAGCCATTGACAGATACTTCCCAATAGTCTTGTCTGTGGAGTCGCCGCCAAAGACCTCCTCTCGCTGTTCCTTATGGTACACGAGGCTCAGCCCATTCTTCTCGCGTTCTTCTAACCACGGTCGCAGCAGTTTGAAGTAGTGCATTCGACGCTCTTCTGCGTTGTCCTTTCGCTCTTTGCAATTCTCCGAAAAGCTGCCAGTTTTCTGGCTCCTCTGCGGCGGTATGTCGGACTTGAACCACTTGCCATCCTGAAGGTAGGCTGAGAACGGCTCTGGGGACTTGGACGACCGTGTTACAGCCTCAACGCATACCAGTGGTTTTATCTCATGTGGCACTAGGACAAGTTGAGAATCAGCCGCCCTACTAATACTCCCAGCCCCAGAACCGATGTCGGTCACCGATTTCTCAGACTGACTCCCCTTGGATGCGTGATGCACAACAATGATCGACACATCATACACCCGACCGATGCGGTCCAGTGCATTATACAGGAGTGTCATCTGGGCATTGTCGTTCTCGCTGGTTCCCTCTGGTAGGAACCGATAGAGGGCATCGAGGACGATCACATCGTACTGACTGGCGTTGACCTCCTCTAGCATCGCCTCTAAGCCCTTTATATCGAGCCCTGAGCCACGCAGGGCGGATACCCTGAGTGACTTGCCGGCTTTGACTCCGAGTGCGTCCTCGACCGTCTTGAGCCGCCATGCGAGTTCGTTCTTGTGGAGTTCATTGTCCACGATGAGGCAGTTCAGGTTATTCGGGCTCGTCCACCCAAGGAAATCGCCACCATTCGCTAGGGTGATTGCCAGATTGTAGACGAACCAGCTTTTACCCGTCTTTGGGGATGCGACGATGTTCAATGTCTCGCCTTGCCGCAGAAGTCCCTCGATTACATAGGGTCGGCGTTCTGGGCATTCACTGGAAAGCTCGTCGATCGTCAACTGAGGGTAGGACTGGCTGATATCAGCACCGGAGGTCGCAGTTCCGAGAGCGAACTCGATTTCAGGCAGGTCGGTCGTCCAGCTATCGTCCCCGAAACCGCATTGGCGAAGCAGTGCTGGTAGATCTTCCCTCTTGTGACCCTCAAGCAGGCGAAACGCCTCCGATAGGGTGATCGACTCGGCTGGGAGGATGCCATCGGAGGTCGAAAAGTTCTTGAGCAGCAGGTTGCCACCCTTCGAGATTGACCGACCGAGGGTGCCCGAAATTGCGTGCGATGAGGTCCGTTTGCCAGGGCGGACAAACTCATACGATCCGTCCCCCTTCACGATCACTCGATAGCCCTTCTGTTCTAGGGCAATCTTGACGTACTGGACAGCCTCCGCAGACTTATTGAAGTCATCCAAGGGCGAACAGCCATGATTCCTCACAGTGGGCTCGATGGGCGGCTCAGGAGCCTTGGGGGCAAGCAGGTGAGCAATCTTCGGGAGCGGTGCCTCATTGACAGGCACATCCTCCGCAGAAGTCTCGATTGCATATTCCCCGCCATTGACGTGAGTCGAACCGGGTCCGATGACCTGACAACCGGCTGAGAGGAAATCAAGACCCTGATATTCCTGAACAGACTTCGGCAACTTGAGGTCCGATGCTTTCGAGAAATACAGGTGGCGACCACCAGACGGCGACTCCACCACAAATGCAGCAACATCGAGCAGGTCGGTGCCACAGTCCTTGGACAGTCGCTCAAGTGCCTCATAGCCATTCTTAGCCGGATCATGGACATCCACGTCGATGACCAGCGTATCAGCATCAAGGACAATGCCGTACTTATCGTCATTTGGACCAAACTCGATGTCAGATGCACGCACCTGAGTCTCTGTCCACTTGGGGGTTGTCGGTCCCTTGCGACCGGCTTGGATGGGCACAACTCGTGGGTTCCATTCCTTGATCATTTCTGGGATTTGCACTGCCATTGGTTACTCCTTGGAAAGGCGTGATAAAATGTGTTGCATGGTAAGAGGACCAAAACCACGAGCGATCGAAGTTCAAGAATCATCAGGTTCATTCAAGCACGATCCGCAGAGACGCCCAACTAACATTATAAAAGCGGACTCTCGGCTTCCTGAACCACCTGATTTGATCAAGAACGACAAAACTGCACTCGCCGTTTGGCGTGATACTGTGGATATCTTAGCGTCTAGTAATATATTAAGCAAGACGGATACGGCACTTTTAACACAATATGTTGTAACTTATTCTGCGTGGACCAAATGTGCTGAACATATCATGAAGCACGGTCATGAGGATGAGAACGGAAAGACGAGCCCTCAATCGGTTGCTTTCTTCAAGTTGTCATCCGAGCATCAGAAGCTAATCGCAGAACTTGGATTGTCGCCGTCCAGTCGAGCCAGACTGTCAGTTGCGACAAGTGATCCGACAGATGCCAAGGCAAACAGCGACCTCCGCAACTTCTTAAAGGCTGCGAAGGGTGAGTAATGAACTTCTTTCCCTATGTCGATCGCGTCATCAATGATGACGTTGTTTGTGGCAAGTGGATCAAGCTCGTCGTCGAACGGCACGTCAACGATCTCAGCCGAGTCGATGACGACGACTTTCCGTACTACTTCGACGAAGATAAAGCTCAGTTTGCACTCGACTTCTTTCCTCAGATTCTGAAGCACTCGATCGGTGCCCATGCAGGTCAACCATTCTATCTGGAGGATTGGCAGCAGTTCTTCGTAGGCTCACTCTTCGGGTGGCAACACAAAGAGGAAGGCAGGGGGCGAAGGTTCCGGCAGGCGTTCTTGACACTTGGGCGTAAGAACGGAAAGAGCACCCTAGCGGCTGGGATTGCACTTATGTTTGCTGCAATCGACATGAACCCAGTCACTAACGATGTTGAGCAACGTGCCCAAGTCATCCTCGCCGCAACCAAGCGTGAACAGGCAGAGAAGGTTATCTTTGCCGAGTGCCTGCGTATGCGTCATCAAGCTCCTGCTCTCCGAGCCGAGTCTGTTGTTGCAAACAAGGTGATCACGTTCAACCACAATGGCGGTAACATTCAGGCTGTCGGTTCTGACCGACCATACGATGGGCTGAACCCTGTTCTGGTCTCCCTCGATGAGACCCATGCGTTTGGAAACCCGCATCGCAAGTTCTTCTCGACGATGGTCACTGGTTCTGGGTCTCGGGTTCAGCCATTGCTGTTGACCACCACTACAGCCGGTGACGATCAATCGCACATCTGGATCGAGCAGATCAACTTCTGCAAGCAGGTGCTCGGCGGGACCGTTGTGGAGGACTCGATCCTCCCGATCATCTATGAAATCGACGAGGAGGATGACCCGCTCGATGAGGGATGCTGGCACAAGGCAAACCCCAACCTTGGCGTATCAATCTCCTATGACTTCCTCCGAGCCCAGTCGAAGCCATGCCGATCGTCAGTTACGGCACTCAACCGATTCAAGCGATATCACGCCAACACTCTGGTCTCGTCCACAGAGCGAATCTTTAGCCTAGAGGACTTCGATAAGTGCAGGGGCTCGCTATCCGATTGGAGGCGTGATGCTGACGCATGTGCGGCTGGGATTGACTTAGGTGGGCGAGATGACCTTGCAGCATTTGCATTGGTCGCGAGGTTCCCCACGGGCGACTACCATGCGGACGATAGCCCGATCTACAGGTACGAGGGCAGAGTCTGGGCGTACATATCGAGGACTACCCATAGGGATCTAACGGAACTTCCGTTTGCCCAGTGGATTGCTGACGGCTTGATCAAGGTCACGGACACACCAATTGCTGACCTCCAAGCCGACTTCATAAACGAATACTGGGACAACTACTGCTTCGACGCTGCCATTGACCCCTATCAGGCACAGCAGTTCGGGGAGCAGGTTTCATCCCAAGGTGTGGTCATCGCAACGATGGCACAAACTCAGGCACATTTCAACGAACCTATCGCTGACTTTCGGCAAGCCTGTGCAGATGGGAGATTCCGCCACGATGGAAACCCATTGCTGCGTTGGTGTTTGTCGAATGCCGTTGCAGTGAAGGACAGACAAGATCGTTGGATGTTGGCAAAGGCTGCGAGCAGTCAGAAGATAGATCCCTTAGTCGCATTGCTCATGGCGTATCGTCGCTGCATGGCAGCACCTACGCGAGGTGATGGCGATGTTTTTATCACATAGGAATAGAACATGAAAACGATTGGAAGAGCGTATCGTGCTTTCAGCGGTCTCAAGAATCCGGCAGCATGGCTGACCGAGTTCTTTGGCGGAACGCAGAGCAAGACCGGCATCAAAGTGACGACCGACTCAGCACTCGGGTTGGCTCCGGTCATCTATGCTGCAAACAAGATTAGCGGACACATCGCACAGCTACCCGTGCGTGTCTATGACGAGATGAGCCTAGAGAAGGAAGATCGCAGGCAGTCACCGGCTTGGAAGCTGATGAACAAGCGACCAAACAAGTTCATGACATCTTTCACCATGAAAGAGATCATGATGGTTCATGCGTTGATCAATGGGAACGGAAGGGCATACATCGTTCGCAACTCGATCGGCACTCCGACCGACCTGTTACCGATTGATCCATCCCATTGCCAAACAATCTTGGTGGACAACGAGAAGTGGCACCTCGTGATGGCGAACCCTGGGACTCCGCAGTCAGCAGTGCCCGACCGGCTGAGAATGGGCGAATACTACAAGGTGCCCGATCGTGACATGATCCACATCATGAACACGAGCTATAACGGCGTCTGGGGGCTGCACCTCATCGAGCTTGCCAAGGACGTGTTCGGACTGACTCAGGCATCACAGGATGCAACAGCAATCACAATGGCGAACAGCGGACGACCGGGCGTGTTGCTCGAAGCACCGACCGGCATGTTTCGCAGTGCCAAGGATGCACAAGAGTTCCTCGACAACTTCAACAAGAAACACGAGGGCATCACAAACACTGGGCGAGCAGGCTTGCTGCGTGACGGCATGAAGGCGACCACTGTGCCCATCTCGGCATCGGACGCACAGTTCCTTGAGCAGCGTAACTTCCAGCGTGAAGAGATTGCATTGCTGTTCGGCTTGGAAACGATCATGGGCGACAACTCAGGTCAGACCTATAAGTCGATCAGCGAGCGAAACACTGCATACATCCAGAACTGCCTCCAGCGGTGGTTTGCAAAGTGGGAGTGCGAGATCGAGGACAAGCTCGTGAACCCAGCAAGACCAATGTGCGTTGAATTTGATTCGACTCCGTTGGCGAAGGGTGATCCAAACTCGCTTGCCGACTACTCGGTCAAGATGGGTCAGACTGGGGCAGTTACGATCAATGAGACTCGTGCGATGCACGGGTTTGCACCAGTCGAGGATGGGGACAAACTTCCTCACCAGATTGCACTAGATATCACCAAGGCACAGGAACCCGAGGAGGGCGAAGAGCCTAGTGACGACGATACCGAAACCGAAGAACCAAAGAAGGAAAATACCGATGAAGTTAGAGAGTAATCCAGAAGCAAAAACGATCACCTTCCGAGGTTTCGTTGGTGACTACGACAATGGCATTTCGGCTGACGACTTCCGAGCCGTCCTGGCAGAACACGATGGTCAGGACGTTACGATCCACCTCAACTCCGAGGGAGGCAGCGTGACCGATGGTCTGTCGATCTTCAACGCCATTTCCCAGCATGATGGCGAAGTGACTGTCCATATCGACGCACTGGCAGCGTCCATCGCCACGGTGATCTGCTGTGCGGCTGACAAGGTGATCATGAACAGCAATGCGAAGTTTATGATCCACAGGGCATGGACCGCAGCGATGGGCAACTGCGTCGAGTTCCGAAAGATGGCAAACATCATGGAGATGCTCGATGGCGATATCGCTGATGTCTATGAGAACCGCACCGGAATTGCCAAGGAGGAACTGCTTGCCATGATGGACGAGGAGACTTGGCTGAACGCTGAGGAAGCTCTAGCGAACAAGTTCGTCGATCAGATCCATGATGTCTCCAAGCCACGAGCCGAGGCAAAGGTCGATGTCAAAGCAATGCTGTCCCCAGCGATATCTCGGAGCCTAAAGGCTGGGATGACTCGGCGGCTCAAGCTCCGAAAAAGATCCTAACTTTAGCGTGATATAATATCCACTTCGGGCTACGGTCCAGAAATTTGTCAACAAGGGTAAATGGAGAAACCAAAACCCATGAAGCGTATCAATGAACTAAAGGCTCGAATGGACGAAATTCTCGATATCTTCGAGGAAGTCAAGATCGAAGCCGAGGGCAGCGACCTGACCGAAGAGCGTCAGGAATTTGTCGCAGCACTGACCACTGAGTTCGACGAGGCACAAGCCGAAGTCGCCAAATTTGAGAAGCAGCAAGCAGAGATTGAGGCTCGCCTCGATATCCGCCGAGCTAGCGAAGAAATTTCAGAACCTCCACAAATCGCAGAACCCGTCCAAGAGGAAGTCAAGAACGTGATCCCCGCAGTCGCCAAAACCCAGAAGAGCAAGTTCTTCGCGTCGAACGAAGATGCTTACACCGCAGGCATGTTCCTGAACTCCCTGAGCGGCAACCGCCGAGCCAACGAGTTCTTGGCAGCACAGTCGATCGGCACTGACGCTGACGGTGGATACCTTGTTCCAACCCCATTGGCTAACACGCTGATCAACTTGCTGGAAGAGTACGGTGTTGCTCGCCAAGTCTGTAAGCGGATCGTCATGTCGGCTGAGACTTGGAGCGTACCAAAGCTGACCGAGCACGCAACGGTCTACTACCCAGCCGAAGCTGCCTCTATCACCGAGAGCGATTTGGCATTCAGCCAGATCACCTTGACGGCGAAGAAAGTTGCAGCGTTGGTCAAGATGAGCACCGAAGTTCAAGAAGATTCGGTTATCTCTCTGGTCGATACCGTTGTGCAGTCGATTGCCTACTCATTGGCGATTGCCGAGGACAACAACTTGTTCAACGGCGTTGCTTCGGCTATTAACGCCAACGGCATCAACGATGACACCAACGTGGCTGACACTAACGTAGCAAGCGTTGCTGCCTTGGCGTTGTCTGACTTCACCGACTGTGTTGCTGCTATCGGCAACCCAATCATCGGTGCTCGCAACGAGTGGTACATCAATGCAAGCCTGTTCCACGGTCCAGTTCGCGAACTGTTGAACGCAGCTGGTGGTAACACTCTGGCTGACCTCGAAGGTGGTCAAAGCCCACGACTGCTGGGATACCCAGTGAACTTCGTGAGCGTCCTCCCGGGTGCATCGGCATCGACCGCAGGCGACTTGCTTGCAGTGTTCGGTGACATGAGCCTCGGATGCTACTTTGGTGATCGCCGCCAACCATCGTTCAAGGTTCTGAACGAGTTGTTCGCTGTGAACGATCAAGTTGGCGTTGTCGCTACCGAGCGTATCGACATCCAAGTTGCCAACCCAGAAGTACTTGGCAAGATCACCATCACTGGCTAATGGCTAAGTATAAATTCAAACGTGATCGGTGCGGATTCCGTGCTGGTCACGTTTTCTCCACCGGAGACCTGAGAGAGGGTCTCGTCAAGACGCTGCTTGCATTCGACGCTATTGAGAAGGTTGAAGATGAACTGGACGCTCCGAAGAACGTCAAGCCCTCAAGCAATGGCAGTAAGTCTGGACGAAGCAAAGGATCATCTAAGGGTAGCCGGAAGCGAGCAGGACAGTCTGATTCAGCTTCTGATTGAATCGGCAACTGAGCAAGCCGAGCGAGACACTGAAAGGTGTTTCGTTCAGGCAACGTGGCAACAGACACAATATGGTTTCCCAGCCAATGGTGGACCAATCCTTCTCAACATGAGCAAGGCTGTGTCTGTTCAGTCGATCACATATCTCGACACTAACGGTGTATCTCAGACGTTATCAACGGACGACTACAGTCTTGACCTTGGTCGAAACGTAGTCACATGCCTGAATGATGATGACGGCTGGGCGGAAACGCTGAGTACACAAACAGAGAGAGACACAGTCACCATCTCTTTCACATGCGGCTCGGCGGACCCAGCCACACTTCCCAGCCTGTTCAAGCACATGGTCCTGCTGGAAGTTGGCAGAGCATACTACGATCCGGCACAAGAGAACGGCGTCAACACAAACGATGGACGCTCATATGAGAACATCGTTCGTAAGCTGATTCGGAGTTCATATCCGTAATGCCAAAGGTAAGTGGATTCAATCGAAAGCGTATCGGTCATCGCAACTATGTTGCGAAGATAGAGTCGCCGCCAACCGCAGAAGATGCGTATGGGCATGTGACCTACACGACTGGTACGTGGACGACATTGGTTCAGAAGTGGTATTGCGAATTGATTGATGCAGCAGGCTCCGAGATCATCGAGGGATTCGCTGTGAAAGAAATGACCGAGAAGGTTGCGATTGGTGACTCAAGCCAACTGAGGAACCTGAATCTCAACACAAAGTGCAGGCTGACGATCCGAGGCAAGGTGTATGGCGTAACAGCCGTGCGTGACGTTAGCGGTGACGGCTTCACAACGAGAATAGAACTGAGGTCGATCGAGTAGTGGCAAAGAGATCAAGAAGTCAAGTCCTTCGCGAGGTTGAGCAGTTCCTGAGAGGGAAGCAGACAAAGTCCGGAGGAACTGGCAGGGCTGGATCAAAGGTCTCTTACACTAACTTGCAGAAAGACCTAGAAGGCATTACGGAAGAACTATCAAAGAAAGTTATCCCGACTGCGGTCGCTTCGGCAGCAACGATCGTCAGAAAGGAAGCTGTTGCGATGGTTCGCAGTGGATCGAGGCAGTCGCCTTCGTCCAGTAAGAAAACAAAGACAAGAGGTCAGCCTCCACTACGCAGATACCCAACAGGGGTCGGCATGACGAATGCTGGGAAAGGGGCGTGGTGGGGAGCCGACATGATCACCAGACGTGGCGGACCAGGCGGACCATCGCTTGGTGCTCCTGGGACGATCATCAAGAAGAGATTAGAGAGAAAAGGGTACGGCTTGAGCACCAGCCAGAAGGTTGGTCCTCGGTACGCAAGGAACGATCCGAAGGGAAAGAACTTTGCTCATACTCATGAGCCAAAGAGTGGATCGACAGGTGCCCCAAACCATAAGTGGTGGGGCAAGAAAGCAAAAAAGAAACTGCGTGCGAGACCATTCATGGGTCCAGCGGGCGAAAAAACACTTCCACAACAGCGGCGAGCAATCAAGTCAGCCATTGTTAAGTGGAAGATAAAGAGACCTGATTTAATATGAGCCGACCAGTCCCACAGATCATTACACGACTCCGAGCCGATGCGACCGTTGCGTCCATCGCTGGGACGAGAGTGTTTGCAGAGCATCCTCCGCAAGACGATGTTCTTCCGATCGTTGTCATTGGCGTCGAGAGCGTTCGGGGCTTCAGCGACAATGTTGGTCTGTGCCACCAGAAGGTGTACGTTGCATCGGTCAGCGTGGACATTATCTGTCAGACCAGAGGTCAGTCAGAGGACTTGCAGGAGGCTGTAGAGGACTCATTGATTGGATGGGTCTCTTCAGATACAGGATATCCGATCAACGGCATCACCTCGGACGAGGGTGCGTCTTGGCAACTGATTGACCCAAAGGACGGCTCGGATGAACGAGGCTACTGGTGCGAACAAACTTACTCCGTTACTTACCAAAGGATCTAAATAGATGGCAACTCAAACTGGTTTAGGAACAACCATTTCTTTCGGCGGAACCGGTGGTTGCGTCCGAAGCGTAACTCTGCCCGAGTTCAGCCAAGAGGCGATCGACGTATCGTGCTTGGACTCAACTGGGTTCATGGAGAAAATCAAAGCAGGACTGGCTGATCCCGGTGAAGTCTCTGCGGTCGTTTTGTGGGAGGACGATTACACGCCACCAGCGATTGGCGATGCTGTGTCTGTCACGATCACATTGCCAGATGCCTCAAACTTTGCCGGAACAGGCTGGGTCAGCGGAATCAGCTATGGGTCAGCAGAAGTTGGGTCGGTTATCGAATGTACGATTACTGTTACGTTTGACGGTCAAACGGGACCAACCTTTACCAACCCAGCGTAGGATAGCCAATGAGTGATCGGAAAGTTGAACTCGTCCAGTTAGCCGGAACAAATATGGCGACTGGACGGAAGCAGTATTATGAAATCTGGATGATCTACGTTACCGATGGAGAGGATCGGTATCTAGCGGGACGACTGGATTGGCATGATGATGCAGAGATTATCTACCTCACGCGAGTCGATGCCTTCCTTCGGAAGTGGGTCGATGAGGAAGTTTCCAAACAACTGAAGCGTAAAGTCGATTCGCTTGAGTTCAAGGATGTTACTGACGTGATCGAGGAACTAGAAAGAGATAGTCTAAATGAGTTTAACGAAGAAGATCTTGCTGGCTGAGTTGGTATGCTCCAAGCCTGAGAAGTTGAAAACGAAGTTGTTTGGTCATGACGTTTACGTCAAACCAGTGTCCGAGTTTCAGCGTTCACGGCGTCTCTCAGCCCTCTATGGCAAAGATGGTGAAGTAGATCGCAGTGCCTTGCGTAAGGCACGCATCTACACAATCATCGACCACCTCTGCGACAAGGACGGCAACAACATCTTTACCGACTCCGATGTCAAAGAACTGCTTGACCTCGACGCACTCAAACTCGATGTGCTGCAAAAGCACATCGAGGACTGGGTGGAGAAACGCGAGGGAAAGATCCAAGGCGAATAGATAAGTTTGTTCAACACCTTGAACGCAACCACCGGCTGTCATGGGTGTTTTCTATTTGCCAAGATCTTGGTATCGACGACCCGATCAACTGGATGAACAATACATCCAGCGTGGTCGTCGATTGGTGGATTGCGTACAAAATCTACAGGTCAGACCAAGAGCGTGCGGCGTATGAGAAGGTCTCTGGTAAAGAGAAGAAAACTACGTTCAGCGGAAGCGACCATGAAGGTCTCGGCAAATATCTAAGGGCTCACAATGGCGGGAAAGGATAGAATCGGAGCACTGTACTACGAGGTCATTCTTGATCCTCGTGGGTTCGCTCGTGGAGTCACGTCTGTCAAAGCAGATGCGGATCTCCTTACGAGAGCAGTGCAAGGAACGACTAGCGAAATTGCCCGCATTGATGCTGAACTCCAAGCCACCATACAGCGGTCGCTCAACGCATCCGGTG
>Ga0208899_1002280_pt1 | contig 12946 bp, 18 predicted proteins | sample VirMetDEL_Nov_24_FD_184518 | JGI IMG/M metagenome (GOLD analysis project Ga0208899, IMG submission 184518) | Aqueous microbial communities from the Delaware River and Bay under freshwater to marine salinity gradient to study organic matter... | ecosystem: Environmental > Aquatic > Marine >... | reverse complement strand
GCGAAGGGTCAGAGGAAGTGGGATGCCGACTCAGTGCTCCGTGGCAATGCCAAACAACTGGTCGATTCTCTGATCGAGGCAGGAGTTGCTCGTGACGACTCACCGAAGTACATCGACTTTGTTTATGGACTCCAAGATGACTCCCAGCGTGGAGAGTTGGAGTCTGGTTACGTCACCATCGACGTTTATGAGAAGGGGGGCAGATAATGTCCAGAGTATTGATCATCGGAGATACGCACTGCCCATGCCTCCTCGACGACTATGTCGAGTTCCTAGCCGACTGCTACGAGTCATGGAGCTGTGATCGAGTCGTTCACATTGGGGACTTGGTAGACAACTGTGCGTTATCATTTCACCTGAAGAAGCCGCACCAGAAAGATCCGACGAGGGAATTTGAGCAGGCACTCGATCAAGTTGCCGTGCTCACGAGTTGGTTCCCAGATGCTGACCTGCTACTAGGTAATCACGATGTTCTCCCCTACCGATGGCTAAACGAGGTTGGAATCCCAGAGGAGATGATGAGGGACTTTGGCGACATCTTCCAACTGCCCGATGGATGGACCGTGCATCAACGCTATGCCCAGTTAGAGATTGATGGCGTGATCTATCAACATGGTGATCGGGGACGCTCCAGTGCGAGCCTGAACGCTCGTGATGAGTTCCAGAGTGTTGTTCAGGGTCATCACCATTCAAAGGCTGGGATTGAGTTCACGGCAAACCGCAATCACCGAGTCTTTGGGATGCAGGTAGGATGCGGGACCGACTGGAAGCACCATCAGCAGGACTATGGCGTCAAGTACACAAAGAAGCCGATCATCGGTTGCGGCATCGTGATCGACGGCACCACTCCGATCTTCGAGCCAATGATCCTGTGAACCACTATGACATCGCTAGGGTGGTCAGGAGCGTCTGTAACGTCCTCAAGCAGAGGGGCTGGACTGTCCTGACCTCCCGAAGTCCTCGAAGCCTTAGCCGCTACGTCAGGGCGTTCAAGGGCAATCGTCGGTTGATCATTCGAGTGAGTGATCATCGGGCAAAGAAGCACCAGAGATTGGACTACGATTTCAATCCGAGGGACTATAGCGAGCGAAGGTTTGCTCGTTCAATCAGTCGAAAGAAAACACGTTTCAGGTCGAGGAAAAGATGAACTTATTTGAACTGCTTTCCAACTTCCTAGAGCCGTTCCTAGAACTCGTGCCACGACTGGCAAGGCGACCAGCGGCGAACGAATGGATGGTCATCGACTCACCATTTGGAGTTCGTCTGGGGACTCTCCCAATACTGTATGTGCCGTTCATCACGCACATCGAGTACTTCCCCAAACACTCCCTCCCTATCGACTGTGGACTCCAGCGTGCCACCACAGCCGACTCCTCCCCCGTGGCAGTAAACGCCACTGCAATGGTTTCAATCTCTGATGCAATCCTCTGTCGTGAACGGGTTGGCGAGGAATACGAAGAAGCGGCTGCAATGGCAATCCGCTCAGTCGTTTGTGAGGTCGTCATGGGTCACAACTTCTCGCACGTCACCGAACTATGGCTCGATGGGGAAGGCGAACTTGAGATTGACCACCTCCTAGCCGAACTCGGTATGGAACTTGACGTTTTCCGTGTCGAGGACATGCAGTGCGTCATTCCAATGTCATTGCTTCAGTGACATATCAATGGCACGCCTGACGAGGCTCTTGGCTCCCTGCCTGATCAATGCGTCAGGCAGTTTGTTGAATGGATACGCCAGTTCACTCTTCTGTCCAGAGAGATGATCAACGATGTTGTCAAACATCTTCTCACATCCATCGGTGCCCCACAGGTCCATCTTCTTCTGGTAGTCCTTGCACGAGCACCCATTTCTTTGTTTTGCGGCCCACTTAGGGATGATCGACGCTAGAGCGGTCCCAGGGCGATTCGTAAAGCCCTTCACGACAACCTCTGGCATATCAGGCATGGATGTCCCAGCCTCGCACAGGGGGCATGTCTCGCTGCCGACGACCGTTCGTTTGCATTCGTTGCAGATCATGTTGTAAATAGTGTTGTTTGACTGCCAGCGAAGGACACTGCTTCTGGATTCTGGGATTCTGGATTCCCAGCAACAGATGGGCAGTGATCGACAAATTGGTATCTGCGACCAGCGGGCTCAAGTTCCTCCGACCTTGTGATTGGGAACCCAAGCGTTGCTGCATAGGAGCAACTTTCCGCCACGTCCTTTTCTAGACTGAAAACGTGATTCGATGCAGCGACAACACGGTATGGGACCACCCCAACCTGAACGAATCGCTCATTGGGCGTAAATATGCTAGGCTCAGAGACAAGTGGTCCCTCCCCATCTGCTGTCATAAACTCATTGAATGTATTTCCGAGGCAGATCCATGACTGAATCGTATTGGCTTGGGACTCTATCATCTTCGATATAGCGTAGTCCTTGTCCGCTCTTGCCGTGGCAATATCCAAATATGGTCCCTGCCATCCAAAGGTTTGCATGCCAACAAAAAAGACAACGGACCTACCCAGAACTGCCTTGTCCCTTTTGCCAATGCAGTCAAGGATCTTGAACTCAGAGTATTGGACAAACAGTGGAACGGACGCTCTGAATGAATACGACGATGGTCCGATCTTTCCTCCGACTCCGCTGTTCCCTTGTATTGCCCACGATGATTTTATTGAGCCAGTTGCAGCACGACCAAAGCACCTATCTCCGAATGTAGCCGAGTCGCCTACGCTGACTAGGCTGTTCATGTCCTCTTCAACAGTCTCAAACCCAGTCGTGTTGTCCCACGATGGGGACTGCGGCTCTCGGTAGCAATACTCGTACTTGGAGATGTCTTGTAGTGCGACTGCGTTTTGTTGTAGCCTCAGATCCTTGCATGTGCATTCATAGGCAAAGTATTTGTCGCACTCTGGTTGATCGGAAGTCGCAACGGTGGTTATTCGGCAGGCTCGGTTTGGAAACTGGACATAGTATCCGCCATCATTTGTTCGAGGGATGTCAACGTCCCTGAACTCTTCAACATAGTATGCAACCCTCTTCCCAGCGAGACTCGATAGCGACCCACTGAGTTCAACTGACTTTCGATTCGACTGGCAATGCGTTCTTTGCTGTTCAGTGATTTCAGCGGCGGGGATGAGCAGGAATGCTGACTCATCGCCAGTGCCAATCTTTGTGAAGTCGTCGATCTTGATTATGTCACCAGCAACGACATCAATGGGCAGTCCGCCAAAACTAACCTGACCATCCGATGTGACAACCGTCACTCTGTTTTGCATCTCCCAACTTTGGAAGTCCTGCCACTTGTAGTAGTAGTCACCAAAGTATTTGACGCCATTGCCATCGGCGTGCATGTCGATTGGTCCGCCAGCAGAGTCAGTCTCTGCGTCCATTACCCCAGCAACAGTACAGTTCTCTGGTTGCGTAGATCGGTACTGGCTCAATGGGATGGAATAGTTGTCCCACGAGTCAGATAGATTCTCCGATCCATCGACTAGCGTGCCATGCCGCATGACAAACTCAGGTCGATATGGTGGTCTACTGTCGCCGCACTGAGGGTTGTCTGGATTCCATGTCTGGTTGTATAGCGTTTCGCATGACGGGATACACTCTTCTGGAAATGGAGGCACTGCCCTTTGGTTGGGCTCTGCCTTTTCCAGTGCAGTAATCACGCCAGATGTGGGAAGGTCGTCAATGCCGTGCTGGTACTCGGCGTTGCCATACGCCAAGATGCGTGCCGAGAATGTCGGCATCTCGGCTGTGTCGTACTCTTCTGTCCGAACAACATCGCCATCCCAACCAATCTGCCAGTTGTCCTCCTCGAACTCTCTTACGCTGACAATGCCCTGCTCTCTTCTAAGTCGCCTGCTGTTCAGTTGCTCTTCGAGAGTAATCTGGTCGCTTGACCACCCATCTCCGAACAGATAGAAGTCATCGAGCCTGTCAGCATAACTGATTGCTGGTCCCCTTGAGTACCTAGACTCCTCCGCATTCGTCCAGCCACCACCGCTGAACATCGTCACTGGGGCGGTGTAGAGGAACTTCTGCAAGTCGCCATTGCGGTCTGCACTCTGAGCCCAGAACTGATCACCTTGCAGATACTCCGTGTAGGGTTTCCACTGATCGTCGTCAGTGTATTCGCCACGGTCGTATGGGGACGATGGTGCCCACAACAGGTCGGTCTGCCGACATGATTTGCAGCACTTGCATCCTGGTGAATGTTTCATTGTCTATGGCTTTGGAATAACAATCGGACCTGTCCCGCCCTCGGCACCTTCCGATGCGATACCTTCCCTCTTTGCAACACTCTGTGTTCTGTCAACCCAGTCGAACTCGGCAAAGTCGATTGAACCTGCACTCACATTGTTTGTCATTAACAACATCATTGGGCAACCCTCGGAGTCGAAGGCATCTGACGATCCACTCAGTTGTGGGTCACGTCCAGCGGGCTGGTGGACAGTGAGACTGACCGTTGTATTGGCTGGGATCTCGTAGTATGGGCTGGTAATGTTATTCCCTGGCGTTGGCGGAAATGTTGGGAATGCAACATAGTCAGAGTTCTTGTAGAACGCATAGATTGGCGACCGAACAAGAATGTGCTCGCTTGGCCCCGACTTCCACGTCACGTCCGTTCCAGAGATGGACTGGATCTCCAACAACTCATAGCCGCCTGACTTGTTGACGGCGAGGAACTGGTCATCGGCAGCAAAGTCGCCATTATTTGATGTTGGCGATGTCAGTGTCGTCGTCGTTCCCCCTGCGGGAATCATTCTCTTGTTTTCGACAATGCCAACTGTGGAACAGACAAACAGTTTCTGATCCTGACTCCCAGCCGTTGCACTGAACCGCAACAGGACTGGAATGTCTGTTTCCCTCGGCGGGCAGACCGCAATGATGTCGGTGCCCACCGTTTCAGTTAGATTGCCGATTGAAAACATTACGAGATGAAGTCCTCGCTTGCTGGAACCCACTCGTATTGAACGTAGTCGAGTTTGCCTGCGTTGGTCACATTGTCGGACCACACGAGCATTGGCATACCAGAGCCACTGACTGGTGCCTCCTTGCCACGCTGTGCAGGAACCCCGCATTGGATGTGCAGGTTGTCATATGAGACGGTATCACTTGCAGCAACATCGAACGACTCGCTTGCATGGATATCCAGCGAACCATAGAACGCCCAGACCTCTGCCCCAACTTCTACTTCTTCGCCAGTCGCTGTGATGGTGACAGTCGTCCCAGTGATGGATGAAATTTTGCGTGCTTCCAATGCTCCGCTTCTCGTGCGGTATGCAATCCAGTCGTCAGCCGCCAACGCAATGGTGGTGCCATCGGTTGCTTTGCCAGGGTCATTGCGTGCAAGTTCCAAGGTGGTGCCAGATGCGTCAGTAAACTCAATCGTTCTGGTCACGCCAAGCGGTGAGCAGAAGTAGAGTTTGTGACCGCTTGCACCGTTGCGGTACTTGAGCCCACGCACGACTGGGATCATGTCGCCGTTTGGTGGGCAGATAGAGGTGATCTCTGTACCAGCCGAAGTGGTATTGTATCCCGTAGTGTAGAAAGGCATGGGCCTCCTCCTTATTGGCAATCTTCGGCGTCAACAACAAGTTGAGTGCCGTTAATTACCTTGATTGTAATAAACGTGTTTGATGAGATTGGTGTACTAAATGGGTTGTAGACCCTGAGTTTTGTCGCAGTCTCAGTGATTGCCCCATCGTTGGCAATCATGCAGAGATTAACCTCGGCCCATCCTGCTGTCGAACCTTCTCTGGCGGGGATGCCAGACTGATCAGTCTTTCCCAGCCACCCAGACCAGCCGCCGAGATGGTTCTTCTTGTCATGTTTGCGTGACAGTTGCCTCGCCAAGTGAGCAACGGCAAGTTGTTCGTCTCGACGCATGTCTAAGCCTGCAAGAATAGGGAGAAGTCAATTTCATCCTGTGATCTGAACCGCAGGTAGTCTGGGCGTTTGTCGAGTTCGTTTGGTGTGTCCCTCAGTTGCCCATTCACGTCGATGTACCCACTCCTGACGCTCCCGTTCCTCTCAATGGGAACGAGGTTGCCATCGACATCAATCCTCATCGTATCGACCAGAGGCTGAACCTTGTCGTGCCCGTATATCACTCTGTTCGTTTCTGTCGGCTGTAGCCCAGGCGGATAGAAGTACCGCTCGCTGAGCATGATTGGATATGTAACCTTCACAGCGTTGGTTGGACCACCAGCAAGTTGAACCGTCTGCTCAGTTGCCTTGACTGCACCGATCATCCACAGCCCAGCATCTTTTGATCTGTATTGGTTCTTGTTCGTCTTGAACGACCTCTCCATCATCTGCTCGTAGGTGATGGCAGATTCAAACTGGGTGATGTTCAGGGTCAGTGTCGGGATTGTCTCTGTGATTGGTTGCTGGAATGGAGTGTCGGTCGGGAGTTGCCAGCACTGTTTGCCGTCCTTGTCAGCATAGAGGACACGCTCGTAACTGTTGACCGTTGCAGTGACAATTGGCGTGATGCTATTCAATGCCGCTGGAGGTGCCGCAGCACACTGCTCTGCCTCGATGTCGCCAGTTTCAAACGAACACTTAACATCAAACAGGTAAGCGTTGTCTCTGCTGCGTGCTACCTCCTTGGACCTGCAAACAGCAAATGGCATCCCAACCCCAGCGGTTGCTGAGTACCATGTCGTCTTGTTGACAACTGGCAGTTCTGCAATGCAGGCAATCTCAATGTCCGTGACGTGTGCAGGGGATGTGGCAGTGGCTAGGACACGATATGTTCTGTCAGCCTTGTGGTTGACGGTTCGCACTCCAAGGTTGCTGACCTTGCCAGTCACGGAAACACTGGACTCCCTTGTCTCGCAGATGGTGTATGTAAAACTCATGGATTCACTCCGTAATAACCAGCCTGCGTGTCAATTTCCTCAGTAACCTGAGTACGCTGTGCGGCAGCAACTGCCTTCATGCTTGCAACCATTTGAGCCCTGTCAGCAGCGGCTTGGTTCTCCCACTGTTCGACTTTCTGATCTCTGCGTGCCTCCATCTCCATTTGTCGCAGGAACTGGAACTCGGCAACAGATCCAGCATCGAAGGAGGATGCACCGCTTTGATCAGCCTTCTCTAACTTTGCCGTATCCTCCTTGATCTTGTCCTGTGCTGCCTTCGTCCTGTCGTCAATTAGTTTCTGGCGTGCCTTATCAGCGTCCTCGGCACGCTTCAATATCTTGTCACGCTCCTTCTCAAACTCCTTGAGGTTCTGCCGCTCCTCCTGTGCTTCTAGGGCTAGGAGTTCACGCTCTTCCTCGGCAAGTCTCAACTGTTCCTTCTTCGCCGCAATCTTGTCGTACTCGATCAACAGCGAAGCACGTTGCTCTTCTGTCAGTTCAGCCTCGTTGATCTTCTCCTGAAAATCTAGTCTCGCTTGCTGTGCTGCCGTGTACTCTCTCAAATCTTCATTGATGATGTCGTAGTAGTTCTGGATCTGCTCCGATTCCATCTTTGCGGCACGCATCATGTCATTTTCAAATTCCTTGTTTGTCTCCTTGAGTTGCTGCATCAACTTGACCCTCTCCTTGTAGAGCCCAAGTTGCCCCCTGACCAACAGGCTGAACTTAAGGGTCTTGTCAAACAGTTGGTCCTGTGACACGGCAACTGGGTCCATCAGCGTCTTTAGCGTGCTGACGTAATCGACGATCTTGCCAAATTCGCCCGCCCACTTGTTCGCCACTTTCATCAGGACGACGATCCTTGCACGCATGGGCTCTCCCATGTCACGCATGATCTTCGAGAAGGTCTGACCCAACTGAGCAAATTGCCCAGTGATTGTGTTCAGTCCATCTTGCAGAGCACCAACGCCACCCCTCTTCTCGGCGGCTTGCTCAAGAACCTTTGCCAGATCGTTTGCAGAGACAAGACCATCCTCGACCATCTGCCTAGCGTCAGCAGCGTTGATCTTGTAGTAGTCGGCAATCTCCTTGTAGATACCAACGCCAGCATTGGCAAACTGAAGTGCCTCCTGAGCCATCAGTCGCCCCTTGGAGACAACGTCCGTGTAGGACTTCCCAAGGGCACCAAGCATCCCCGTGTCGCCACCTGCAAGGACTCCAAGCGTCTCTGCGAGTTTTGGAATGTCTTTGGAACCAACATCAAGGTTGAGCATCTGCACGGCAAACTTCTGCATCTGATCCGCAGAGTAGGATGTTACTCTCGCAAAATCCTCCATCTCGTCGGTCAGTGCTTCGGCAGCAAACCTGTTGCCACCCATGACCCGTTCGATCTTCATCTGGGCAATGGCAAACCTGTCCGCCATCATCGTTGCTTTGCCAAGTGCAGCAACGGCACCAGCAATCCACGTCAATGGGTTGGTCGCCATTGCACCGAAGGATCTCGCAAGACCTTGGATCTGGGGACCGAATCCTGCCGCTTGAGTGAGGTTACCAAGCAACTTGCTTAGTCCGCCATTGACTCCAGCAATGCCGTCTTTGAACTGGGCGAAGATCAGATTGCGTTGCCGATACAGATCCTGAATGGATGAGATTTTGCGAAGTCGGATCTCGTGCCACTTTGCAAGACGCTTCTCAGCCGTGAGTTGACGCTCCGCCAACTTCTGCTTTGCCGCTAGTTCCTTTGCATCGGCAATCGCCTTCAGCCGACCCTCTAACTGCTGATAGTAAGGAACGAGGATTGATTTCTCCTCCCTCGTCCCTTTCATTATCCTGCGACTGATTGCCTCCATCTCAGCCTTGATCTTGGAGACTTCATCAGTCCCAGACTTAATGGCCCTGACAAGAAGTTCTTGCTCAGTCTTTGTCTTTGCCGCACCACGAGCAAACCCTCTAGGGTCGAGAATCACCTCGTAGTACAGTGCCCCTACTCGATCTCCCTTTGCCATTTGCTATTTTCCCAAGATATTCAGAGGCTTCGATTGAGTTGCCGTCAAAGGACGATGAACTGCCGCTCTTGACGCTTTCATATGCTTCACGCTCTTTTTCGCCTCTGTGAATCCTGAAACTTATCCACCAGTCAACAAGCACTGGTGGAACGCTGTTCATCCAAGAGATCGGATCATCTATTCCAAGTTCTTGGCAGATCGAAAACACCCACGCAAGTCGGTGATTCTTGTCGAAGTGTTCGACTAATTTTTCGATCCGCCCGTCAACTTTCCCTCACGCTTGGTTGCCCACTCTTCGATAGCGTGAGTGAGCATGTCCAATTTCAGTGCGTCGAGTTCCAGCAACTCCTTGACATCGGAGTCCTTGAAGATGCTTTCCCCATCCTTGTCGCATAGATGGTCGATGATCGTGTAGATCCTCGCCCTACGGATGGCATCGTTATCGACCTGACCTTTTTTGTCATAGAGGCTGGCAAGTCGCCGTGACCGCTGGAACTCAGATACGGGCTTGACCCACATCTCGTGCCCAAACAATTTGACTGGCAGTTTGTCAGGCTTGGAGCACGCAAGTTCAGCCAGTAAGTTCTTCTTCGTCAAACTCATCAAATTTCACACTCTCTGATTCAACCAATTCAGCAGGCAACTCTGGGCATGGGACAGATGTTGTTCCACTACGACCCAAGATATTATCGACCTCTGACCTGACCCAATCCGCTGTGATTGGATCAGTCGGTTTTGTAAACAAGATTTTGCAGTCCTCGCCCCAGCCAACAAGACCTACATTCTGGCGGGATTCATCCTCGCAGATGTAGATCATGTACTGACTGAACGTCTCTGTTTCGCCAGTGACGAGATTGACCCCAGTGTGTACTTCGAGTTCGACGTGCTTACTCATTATGTACCTGCGGTATAGGTAGGTCCAGTTTCGCCGTCAAAGACGAACGTGACTTGCTGCTCAAGGATGCCGTTGATCTCGACGCTAGGAAGCGTGCATGATGAGATGTAGCCAGTCCCAGTGAGGATGCCACTGGTTGAGCCTGCCGTTGGCAGCGTGATCGTGATCGTGTCCTGAACCCCATCTGGAGTCAGTGGGGCGTCATCAAGTTCAAACAGGATGCTCAATGCAACTTCCCCGCCATCAACTAGGTCGCCAACGATCTTGTTGGTGTAGCCAGTCGATGTAATGCAGGAAGTGTCGAGCACCTCCATCGACCACTCAGGAAGAGTGATTGATCTTGCACAGGTAACGGCACCTGCGGTGGTGAATGCAACGGTCGTCCCTTGTCCAGTGCTGCCAGCCATTTCTATATCCTTCTATAGTTGATCATAAAGTCTTGGGTACACCAGTAACCCCTTTCATCGCTGCCGTCAATCGGCTCGATGATCTGCCACGAGGCTCCAGAGTCAGCATTGACCCCTTCAATCCGATGTGTTGAATCAGCAGATGAGAACGAAACAAGTGCGTCCTCGACTGCTTCTTGAAGTTCCTCCGATTGCCCACGAGTCTCGCAGACGATATCGACGGTTATTCTTGAGTTGTAAACTTTCGTTGACCCGCAGTTGTCAACGGTCGCATAAGCCTGAGTGCTCTGGAGCGTGATGACAACAATCGGTAGCGTGTCATCCTGCGGCGGGTTGTCTGCGTAAACCCTTCCAGATGATAGCGTCGAGACGCTTGCATCTGCTTTCAGTTCAGTAATTATCTGTGGGATTGGTCTTGTCATCGTATAAAGTCTGACTCTCTAATGTCCCACTTCTTCAGTGCTTCTTTGATTGCACGTCTCTGTTCGCCAAGCGTCAGTTTGCCCGCTGGACCCATGAATGGTCTGACTTTGTGCAACCCACTGCTCTTTCCCAGCCTGATCGGAGTCTTTGGATTTGGATGCCAATACTTATGGACTGCACGCTTGCCGTCTGCTGGCTCATGGACATGGGCAAAGTTCTTTCCCTTGTCACCAGCCTCGTACCTTGGACCAACAATCTGGCTCGAAACCAGACCCTTCTCTAGCCTGCGGATCGGTCGCTTGATGATCCCACCAGGGTCAGCAAGGCTCTTTCCGCCAGTGCCTCTCTTGTCTGAAATCTTCTTCGACCATGACCCCCTGCCGATGTTCTTCATCGCAGATCCGTCTGGCAATCCCCTCGTCATCGTCTTGTACGACCTACCGATGGTCGTCTCGTTGCCACCCTGTCTGACAATCTGCTGTGCTTTCTTCCTGACAATCGTACCGCATCGCCCGACCGCTGTCGGACAGACTTGGCGTGCCATCTCAGATGTCAGCCGCTTTAGGTCGCCATCGAGGTCAGTGCTTGACACGGTAGTGACAGAGCCTTTCTTCGACTTCTTGTTCCGTGTGAACTGATCGACCTTCTTGTTCAGATCGCTCTTGAAACTCACGTCACCGACCTCAGTTCAACCCGAAGGGTGAACCCATCGCCTGACACGTCTCTAATGGCTGTGATGCCGTAGGTCTGCCCGTCAATGATACACCGTGACTTGGTTGTCACGCCTGCACAATCGTGCTGAGGCTTGTCGCCAATGGCAACCTTCTCAGTGGTTGACTTCACTGCAAACCCGCTAATGACCTCGGCACCAGATGCGTCGATCAGTTCGCACGGCCATGCTTGGATGGCAGTCGTCCATGTCCCATCAGTGTATGACAAGTGACCGTACTCATCGGAGGTGCTTGGGGGGTTTTGGAACTTTGCCAGTTTGTTCCGATGTCCAATCCGCTTTCTGTTGAAACCAGTTACTTTAGGCATTACGGATATGAACTCCTGATCAGTCGCCTGATGATTGCCTCGTATGACCTTCCGTTGTCAGTGTTGACCCCATTCTCCATTGCTGGATCATAGTATCGAACACCAACATCCATCAGCACTGCCTGCTTGAACAGGCGGGGAACGCTTGCAGGGTCAGTCGATCCGCAAACGAATGTCACCGTCACCGTGTCACGGTTGCTGGCAGTCGAGAGCGTATCAGGCCACCCATCATCATCATTCAGGCAGGTAACAGAGTTCCTGCCGATATCGAGTTCATAGTCATCTGTCGATAGCGTCTGGCTCGCACCGTCTGCATCAACATAACCAATGGATGTAATCGAAGATGCTGGTGCCATGTTCAGCAGTATGGCACCAGCACTGTCTGGGAACCCGCACTGCGACTGTTGCCAAGTGCAGGAAATGAGCGAACGCTCGATGTCCCGTTCAACCTTCTCAATCGACGATTCAATCAGTTGAGTTATCAGATCGTCCTGATCGCTTCCCGCCACTCTTAGGTGAGCCTTTGCCTCGTCCAGACTTACCGCTAACTTTTGCGGGTTTGTCGTCCTTTTTAGCGTCCAACTCATCTAATTTCTCAATGACGTTAAAACTCAACAGGGTCTTGACGACCCCTTCCCTGATTTCGCCTGTTGCAAAGACATGACCCGCACGGAAACCCATGCGGTCAGCCTTGAATTTATACTTAGCCATTAGCCAGTGATGGTGATCTTGCCAAGAACTTCTGGGTTGGCAACTTGAATGTCGATACGCTCGGTAGCGACAACGCCAACTTGATCGTTCACTGCGAACAGTTCGTTCAAGACCTTGAAGTTAGGTGAACGACGATCACCGAAGTAGCATCCGAGACTCAAGTCACCGAACACTGCAAGCAGGTCGCCTGCGGTAGTTGCCGATGCACCTGGGAGGACGCTAACAAAGTTCACTGGGTAACCCAGCAATCGAGGTGATTGACCACCTTCCAAGTCAGCCAGAGTGTTACCGCCAGCGGCGTTCAACAACTCACGGACAGGACCGTGGAACAGGCTTGCATTGATGTACCACTCGTTGCGAGCACCGACGATTGGGTTGCCAATGCCAGCGACACAGTCGGTGAAGTCAGACAACGCCAAGGCAGCAACACTTGCCACGTTCACGTCAGCGACATCAGTATCATCTTCGATGCCGTCAGCATTGATAGCCGAAGCAACGCCGTTGAAGAGGTTTTGATCCTCAGCAACAGCCATTTGATAGGCGATGCTTTGAACAACCGTATCCACGAGGGAGATGACTGCATCTTCTTGGACTTCGGTGCTCATCTTGACC
>Ga0208899_1002268_pt1 | contig 12981 bp, 20 predicted proteins | sample VirMetDEL_Nov_24_FD_184518 | JGI IMG/M metagenome (GOLD analysis project Ga0208899, IMG submission 184518) | Aqueous microbial communities from the Delaware River and Bay under freshwater to marine salinity gradient to study organic matter... | ecosystem: Environmental > Aquatic > Marine >... | reverse complement strand
TTACGTAATTACTGTTTAGTACCAAAATAAAGATAGAAAGTTTTACTTTCTTTTATTATTTCGACCAGCGCTTTACTGGTTTAGTATGAGTATAACAAAATTTTTTTTTATTGTAAATTGATAGTTTTGTCGTGCATCCATCGCTAGCGCAATACCGCTCATCGTAATTCTTTTTAGGTTTTCGACCTTTTATACCACGCCTGCGTGCATACAATGACATCTATCCTTTGGGTATATTATTACCCCAACTATTAGGTGCATCTTCAATAGCGTTCTGTAAAAACGATATTGCAGCGGATAAACCACCAATAACTGCTGCGTAAAGAATCTCTGATTCATTACTTAACATCAAGTTACCAGCAAGTCCACCTAAGAACCCTTGTACAAAAGTTCTAGCTGCTCTAATAGCTGCATTTTTCCAATATGACATTACTTTTTCTCCTTTAGTCCTAATCTGACCGCTGGATATTCTACTGTTGTCCATCCTTTTTCTGGATGCACAAACATTAATCGCTGGGTCGGTTTTCCTTGTGCCGCTAGATTTTCTAACGCATAATGGTTTGAACTTTCTGTACTGCCGCTACAACGTACTGTTATCCCATTATATTCTTGTTGATATATCTGATGCCAATGACCAAAAGCTACATCTTTAAAGTCTGGCATCTGACCATCCATAGCCGCTGCTTTCCATCCTAATACCTTTTTACGAACTCCATAAAATGGTATTCCTAATGAACCTCTAATCTGGTCGCCATGTATAAGTAGAGAACTATAGTTGCCAATTCTATCTACTGCGAACCATGCTCTATCTCCATCGCTACCTTCTGGTATATCCCATGTAATACGTTTTTCATCTGCAAGAATAAGTCTTACTGTTTCATAAAGAAATCTGTCGCCATTATCTTCGTGATGATGTTGTCCAAATCTACCTAATCTACCATGATTACCTATAACTCCAACAAAATGTACTTCTTCAAAATTAGCTAACATAACTCTTAAAAAGTCTGCCATCATAGTTGCGCCATTTTTAAATATCTGTCTATAAAGTCCAGAATCAACTAGCCATTGTTGACCAGCAAATATGTCTGTACCTTCTATTATGTCGCCTAAAGCCCATATATGTATTTTCTTTACTGGATGAGAAGCTCTTTGTATGTTTGTAAGTTCTACAACTTTTTCTGCAAACTCTGCAACACGACCAGCTGCAATTTCTGTATTGTAGCTTTTAGTAATCTTGCCTAATTGCCAGTCAGATAGAACTGCAACTGCAACTTCTTCTCCTTTTTTACGAGTATCTTTTTTAGGTGCTTTTACTTTTGGTATATTAATATCTGCTATTGCATCTTTAACTGCGTTAGTTACCGCAAGTTCTAAAGTAGCAGTCTTATCTCTCTCTTTATCAAGTTGCTGATGTAGTCTTGATATAGTTTTTTTAAGTTCTTCTACTTTAAGGTTTTGTTCTGCTTCAACTACATAATCATCAAGCGACATTTTTACTCTCCAGTCTTTCAACTATTAAGTCGAAAATGTATCTATGTGAATATGTCCATCCGCATTTATTTTTTAGATACTCACATAACGTTTTAATTGCAACGTTAGGATTGTTTTTCTTGTAATCTATTACTTCTTGTAATTGTTTAGCGCCTTCTGGAGTTTTCCAAATGACTGTTGCTTCTTTTGCTTTTACAAAATCATCTAAAGAATCTTGTATTTCTTTTTGACTTTCGACCATTTTTTTACCGCCTTTTTCTTCGGTTGCTTCCACTTAGGTTTATCACTATGAATCCACTCATACATTGGAGTTCCGCAACATTGTGTCGGTTTGTGGTCTTTATGTCCAGTTACCATTATTTTTCTGTTATAACGTTCTTCCATAATATCGACTAAACGTTCTAAAGCTTTTTTAGCATTAGCGTTTGGGTAATCAGATACTCCGCCTAACCATACAACACTAACAAATGTTTTATTTATCTGTGTTCTACCGCTATGTGCTGAATATTTACCAAAACCCCTTAGTTCGATAATTTCATCAGATACATTAGATATAGCAAAAGAATAACCTATGTCATCCCATTTGTTTCTATCCATGTGGTCTTTTTGAATTGCTTGAAGGTAATTAAATACATCATCTATGTCTTGCATAGATGGACTTACCGCAGCGCCTGTATAGTGGACTGTTAGTCCTTTAATATACGATTCATTAATAGGTGTGCGCTTTTTTGGGTCTAAAAGACCTGCACGCTCTCTGCTAATGATGTCATACATTAATCATTATGATACCAGATGTAGTGTTAGTTTCTAGTTTTTATACTAAATATTGTGGTATTACCACTTTACTTTGTTAGCCCAATAAGCAGCTGACATTTTACCTTTTGCTATATTCTTAGCATGTCTTGCTTTAAAAGAACTTTTACGTGCTTTTTCTGATTTAGTAGATGGACTTTTACCAGCGCCTTTTACTCCTTGTTGACCAAATCTAATTAACTTATACTTGCTACCTTCTTTAGCCATAACAACATGTGATTTAGTTTTGTGATTAGGTGTACGTTTAGGTTTATTAACGCCTTTAAGATTATTCTTTTTCATTTGTGCTTTTACGTGGTCTGGTGTTGCCATGATATAACCTTAATATAAGTTAAGTAAAGTCCAAACATTTATGACATATATCAGAATCTATATCATCATAAAATGGTTGTAAACAATTATCGCAGTCTTTTGTGTAAAAGTATTCTGCCATTATCCTTGTAACTTAAAGAGTAATTGATTAAAGTTGCTTTCAAGCATATCAAGTTCACTATTAAGTTCTATTACCATAGAATCGCATGCGTTTTGATGTGATTTTATCTCTTCTATTGAGTTAAATACCCATCCAAAAGCGCCAATAACAAAACTAATTAATAGTGTTTTGATAGTTTTCATATCTATTTTCATTTGTTCTCCTACATTAAAACGTTTACAAGTGTTGCGATGGATATTCCAGCGATTATCCATCCATATATCTCCGCTCTAGTAGGTCTTGTATTTATATCTTTTTGAAGTTCATCTAATTTGTTAAAAATCTTTTCAATATCCATCATAATCTTTGCGGTCATTTCCTTTTGGGTATAATTGTTTTCTGAATTACTCATTGTTTTTGCAGTACTCACTACCATGTTCGCAGTTACATATCTGTACAAAAGAACCATCTTCTTTTACATTAACCATGCACATTAGTTTTTACCGCCACCTAATGAACATGTGCTACAAGAACCTGTACAAAATCCGCATATCATGGTAAATCATCTTCTTTTAAATTCTCTAAATCTATATAATCGTAATCAGACCAGTAATAAGCTTTACTATAATAATTACGATTTTCCCAGTCGTAATCACTTATTCTTTTGATAACTTTATAAGCTTCTTTAAAAAAATAACCTAATAAAAACCCAATTAAATAATCCATGTTGGAGATTATATCACTAAATGTAAAAAACTATTAGCTTGGTTTTGGATTGTCTGATTTAACTGTAGCTATGTGGTCTTTCCATGTGGTTGTACCATTGACTGCATCCCAGTATTGCATATCTAACTGGTCTGCTATTGAACCATAAGCTTCTTGTCTAGTAACTAGATATCCAAATTGTTGTTCTTCATATCTAAAATTTGCAACACTTTCTATGTGTATTGCATATTCTTCATCTGTAAATTCAACTAAACCACTACTTGTACCTGTGTATAAAGGTTTATTTTCCTCTACTTCATCTGTTACTTGTTGTGTTATTTCTTCTATTGTTGCCATATCTCTCCTATCTTACTATAAATTTACCATAAAGTTATCTTATGCCATACAAGTAAAAATTACCCTGTGTGATATTATTACCATTTGCATCTGAAATTTCTAAACCACTTATGACTGCATTTTTTTCAAAAGTACTTCCCCAATAATTAGCAGTTGCATTTCCACTTGTAATTCTACTATTGCCTCTACTCTCACAATATGTGTATTCTGTGCCATCTTGACTATTCATTATCAGTAAATGATTACCACCCATTACATTTTGACTGTTTGCTGAATTTAATCTGATATGTGTTCGTAATGTATTGTTGTAATCATTATATCCATTATTATCATACACTTGAACTGCACCAGATTGTGTATAAGAAGTTGTTGTATCTGTTACACCACCTACTTGAAATTGTACAACAACTAAAAAATTTCCTGCAAATTCTGGATTTACTGTATAAAGTTGATATGTACTAAATGAGCTATTCATACCTGTTAAAACAACTGATGATACACTTGAAGTAACTTCATAACTATCAATTAATGCTGAAAAATTAAAACTCATTAACTTACATCCATTCCATAAACATTTATCTGTGCAGTAGCATTATTAAAATTACCACCTGCATCATTGTATAATTGAAAACCACCCATACTTGTAGCACTTTGGTACATCCAAGTACTCTGACCATTAACGTGCATATCTTCTGATTGTGCAAAAGATATATCAGAAGCATCACAATTATAAAATACCATAGTTGCATTGTTTCCACCTTTCCACAAAAAGTCATAAGCTCTGTTTGTAAGAGCATTACTACCTTGTACATAAAAAGTATTATTAGTATTTGTAGGTCTAAAATACATACCTCTATAATTACTAGCACTTTGAATAGTTCCCAATGTATTTAAAAACCTTAAAGCTATATTTGAACCACTCTCATCAAGTCCATTAACTTCTACTGTAACTACTGGATAACCTAATAAAAATACACCTGCAAAATTTTCAGCAGTTGAGCCATTAGATACTGTTCTACTTTCAATTAATCTTTTTTTTCCTATAATCATTTAAGCACTCACATATCCATAAAATTTTATTGTACTTCCTGCATCAACATTATCTATGTTAAATTTAAAACTATTAAAAGAAGCTGAGCCAAATTCTCCATAACCAAATAAAGATTTAACTGATGAGCCATTATAACCCTGTGACATACCTGTTAGTGTTGTAAAAAAGCTATCTGTAAGATTATTTAAAGTATAAGCAAAAGTTAAATCTCCACTTAATGCCTCTGTTAAATTACCAAGTGTTGCAGATGTATTGCTATAAGTTCTAGTTGCTGACCCTGTTGTACCCATAGACATTGTTCCTCTTTGTCCATTAGTAGCATAGATAGTTGAGAAATCATCTTGACTAACATTAAAAGACATAGAAGTCATACTAGTACCCTCTAAATCCCCAACTATATATAAAGTTCTATAAACTGAACTATCAATATCAGTAGATAAAATTGTTACTGCACTTTCACTACCTGTAAAAGTATATTCATAAATTAAGTTAAGATTGTCTGGTTCAGTTTGTGTTATCCATTGTCCTGCAAGTAATAAATCAGTTACATCATTAACTTCAAAGATACCTGTATTAGCACCTTTAGCTTGTGTAGGACTTGAAGGAACATATCCATATTCGTTTGATTTATCTACCATTGTTTAAATATGATAACACATAAAATAAATCATTAGATTAACAATTAGTGTTTAAAATTAGTATTTTTTAGTTTTATAATTTTTTCCAGTAACCATTACATCAGAAATTTCATAACTAATGTTTTTATATTCTTCTTCGTTACCATTTCTAACTGTTAAATTTATTTTTTCTTCGTTTCTTTTGTATATAAAGCATTGTACTAAAGGTGTACCAGCTGGTATAGTAAAATTATCATTAAGTATTGAAAATGGAAATGTAATATAACCCCATTTATCCGCTTCAACAATACCACTCATAATTCTTATGTCGTTTCTAAAATGATAAAATGGGTCAGTATAATAAATATTATATCCTTCTGGTACAACAATTTTATAAGGTAAACCTATTTTCATTAATCTGTTATCTTTTGTTAAACCTAATGGCATATTGTCAATTTGTTGTTTACTGTGATAATACAAGTGATTAGGTTCTAAATCTTCATTGACTGCAAATCTACTTGTCATATCCCAATACTGCATACCGCCAACATCTGCATTATCTTCTGATAATGGTTCTGTGTATAATTTTAAATCTCCCCATAATGGTATTATTATTCCTTCAGCTACTGTATCTTGAATTGCTGGACAACTTTTAGCAGTTATTGGACTTTCTAAATTATTATTTGTTTCATGTACCCAATGTGTACCCTTTGTATTAATTTTTGCTTGTTTGTACCACTCTGGTAAAAATTTATTACTAAGAACTGGTGGAAATCTATTAATAAAATATTCGTATTCTTTTTTTAATGGTATGATTTCTATATTCATAAACCGCTCTATTCTTTTGTATTATATAATTATATACTAGCTTCTACCCATGATAAAGTATCTTCATCCCAAATATATTGATTATCTTTTATTTCGGTAGGATAAGGTACTGGTGGTTGCCAATTAAAAACGCTATCTAAAGACCAGCTTGGGTATGGTTGTGGCAGTATAAAAACATCATTTTCTTCATCGTATTGACTTCCATTAGTAGGATATACGTTCCTAAAACTATTGTTATAAGAACATTGAATCCATGTAGTTTCTTGACCATATAAAGATTTACAAAAATCAATTCCAGTTTGTTCGTTTTCAACGCCATTAACTTCAATGACATCATTATTAACAACAATTACCCTTACAACAATATTATTTTCTAGTTCTGCGAAATGTGCCATTATACTGTTATGCTTCCAGAACCTGTAAATTTATAATAAATATATCCACCAGTTGTATATTGTGTTGGAGTACCAGTTGTAGAACTAGCTGCGCCTACGCTATCTGGGTATCTTATTAAACATATACCAGAACCACCATTGCCAGAACCGCCACCACAATACCAACATCCACCACCGCCAGAACCAGAATTAGCTGCGCCTGAATTTCTTGGTGTGTTACCAGAATTACCTTCTCCATTACCACCACCAGCTCGACCAGCGCCACCGCCAGCATTTTTATTAGCGCCACCAGCACCGCCAGCATATTGACCACCTACTCCAGATGAAGTTGCAGTTGCCCATGATGAATATGCAGATGTTCCATTACCGCCAGAACCGCCATCTCCGCCAGAACCAGCGCTTCCCATGCCGCCACCGCCAGAACCGCCACCGCCATTTCCGCCGCCACCGCCGTTAAATCCTATGTTTCCTACACCTGCAACGTTTGATGAATACCTACCAGCGCCACCACCGCATCCGCCAGAACCACCATTATTATTATTTCCACCACCGCCACCGCCACCAGTTGCAGAAATAGTGCCTAATGTAGAACTAACAATAGTGCTTGCTTGTGAACCACCGCCACCTACTGTTATTGTAATTGATTCTCCAAATGGAAGGTCTGTTGATGTACCAGAATTAGATAAAGCGCCACCAGCGCCACCGCCAGCAATATTTCCATTACCACCAGCGCCAATAACTAAATATTCAAATGGGAAGTTTTGTCTTTTAAATTTACCTTTACCTAGTAATTCAACGACATCATTAACTGCGAAAACTCCGCTATTAGCAGAACTTGATTGTTCAAATTTTTTTCCAAAAAATCCAAATTTAGCCATAAGCTACCTTTATGTGATTTCTAAATAAGATACAAAAAATTCAATATCGCCTGTTGCTGAAGCTAAAGCTTGTAACTTATCGCCAGTTTCTAAAACAAGTTTAGAAGTACCAGCTAATTCAAGCGAACTGTCTGCTGGAACTGTCATGGTATAAGCTATGTAAGCATTTTTGCTTGCGCCATCAGTAACTTCTACATCAACTGTCGCATCTGATGCGCCATCTACGTTAGTAGCACGACATGTTAAGACTATAACTTGTGTGCTTGCGCCAACTGTTGGTATCAAGTCAGACATAGATGTGCCTGCATCTAATGTAACTGATTTAAACGTATTTGCCATTTTACCCTTCCTATCCTAATGCTATTACTAATCCAATATCTGCAAATCCAGCAGTATCAACATAATCTTTGACTGCTGCACTTGTAGGAATTGTTGTATCGTTATCGTTAGAACTAATACCTTCTGATTCTATTACTAAAGTTGAAGCTGCTATTTCAGATGTAGTAACTGCTAAATCTAATTTAGATTGTGCTATAGCTGCGCCTGCATCTACTTCTGAATCTGTTATTGCTAAACTTAATTTAGATTGAGATATTGCAGCAGCTGCATCTATTTGTGCATCAACTATCCCAGCAACATCTAATGTGTAAGTATTGTTTACATCATCGTAACTGCCAGTTAAAGCATCGCCAGCTGCAAATAAATCATTAAATCTATCATCAACTCTTTCGTTTGTAAAATATAAATTTGTTGTGCCTTCAGTTACATCATCAGATGTACCAGATAGTTCTGACAAATCATCTTTAGACTGAACTTGTGAATCTACATAAGCTTTTGTTGCAGCATCTTGTGCAGCAGTTGGGTCTGATACACTAGTAAGTTTGTTACTGTTAATATTTAGGTCGCCAGTAGGAACTCCAGCTGAAAAAGCTTGGTCAACTGTTACGCTATGTGGATTACTTGTATCTGAAGTATGAGAAGTTAAATTTCCAGAAGTTGCTAAACCAGCTTCACTTGCAGTTTGATTAATCCATTCTGAACTTGTAGAATCATAAGCTAAAACTTCGTTATCTGCGACTGATGTAATTGTTACGTTAGATAATTCTCCTAATGTATCTAATGTTAATAATTGTGTGTCAACATAATTTTTTGTTGCAGCATCACTTGATGCAGTTGGTTCTCCTACATTAGTAAGTTTTGCAGTACCTGCATCTAAATCTTCTACTAATGTAAGTGTGTGTCCAGTTTTAATGGTAACAATAACACCACTAGAACCAGATAATGTATCTACGCTTAATTCACTCATAAAATCCTTAATCTTCCATTTACTGTAAGTGTACTTCCGCTATCAACTGTTATTGGCGCTACTAGCACATAGTTATATCCAGTATCTAACGTTTTATCTTCTGCTATATTAGTACCATTTTTGATAACACCTTGTTTTTGTACACCTTCAATTCCAGAATCTATATTATTAAGTGCAGCTTCGCTCAATGGAGTTGCGCCAGCTATCCATGTTTGTTGTGTATAGTATTCGCCTACGTTAGCCAATAGTATCAGTCCTCTCTATCTGTATCGATTCTACCGCAGTTTTTGTACGACTATACAAAACTCTTGCAAATAATACTCCACTATCTGTTGTTGCAGTTGCAGAACTACCAGCAAAAAAACCTATTTCTTCTATTGTGCCTACTGCTTCTTCTGGCGCTACATAAAGATTAGTTATTGTAATCCCAGTACCACCAGCTATTTGACTGGTTACTGCTTTTCTAAAAGTTTCGTTACCTAATGTATCATCAGCAGTATCTGGTGTAGTATTGTCAGAACCGATTGCTACATATTTTATTTCAGAATCTAATGTGCTATTTCTTAATGATTCAGCAAGTAAGTTTTTTCCAGCAGAAGTTATAAGATTTTTTAAATTAGTTTCATCAACTAAATTACCATCTTTATCAAAAGCTTTTATATTTAAAGTTCCTTGCCAATTTAACATACAACTAAACTCCCACTTACAAATGTTGAGTTACTAGGTAATGGACATGCCAATACTGTTTCAACATCTACTTCAGATATACTAGCAGTTTCTGTGCCACCATCAGCTCTAACAACTAAGACTTCTTCTGTATCTATGTTTTCTGATATTTCAATAAACGCATCAGAAATCTTGTCATCTATATCTCTAATAAATGATTCAAAAGTATATTCTGGTGGAGAAGCAACGCATTTAACATCATAAAACGTAATACCATTTCTAAATCTTATTCGTATGTGGTCAATAAGAAATATGCCAGATATATCTTGGTCAACTAATTCAAAATCTAAAACTTGACCAGCTCTTAATCTTTCTGGACTGTTTTTAGTAGTAGTAAAACTAAGTAATGTACTTGTTTGTGCAAATCTATCTAAGTAACTAGCAGCTACATCAATAGCAGCTTCTGAACCTTTTATACCAGATTGTGTAGTTGCAGCATCAACATAACCAGTTGTGCTTCCACCTTCTAACGCAGCTATTCTATCTACTTCTGCATCATCTCTTGCTAATGCTACTAATTGATATTGACCTTTATAAGTTACTCGTAAAGAATCAGAAGTACCTATTGCAGTATCTGTAAACTCTTGAACTAACTCTGTAGAACCTAAAGCAATATACCATTGTTGACCAGTATCTGTACCACGAATACCTACTGTTTGAGTTACATATCCAGAACCAGTATTAAGTTCAACTGTTGGTATTTCATTAAATGGATAACCAACGTTAAAGGTTTGTCTTGTACCATCTCCTATAAAAAACTCTTCTTGTGTATCTGTAACGTTTTTAACATTTGTTACAAATTGACTATTACGATATTTGAAGTTTGCTTTATCAAAAAATGGCATAGGATTTGTTAATACATCTCCATCACGAATAGAAAATGGTGCATCGTTAGAAGTACGCTCATAAAAATGTAATGCTTTATTTTCATCAACGTACCATACTGCGTTTGTGTATTCAGATAAAGTTCTCATCGCTCTATCTCCATTGACATAGTTAAAGACCATCTGGTCAACAAATGCTAAATCATCTATTGTGCCAGCGGTAATACCTTCTGCGCTAAATACATTATTAATTAAATCTCTTACAATATCTCCAGCAGTAGAGTTTGTATATCCACGTGCAACAATTCTTTTGTCAATAAAGAAATGATTATCTGCACATTGTAGTTTCCAGATTCTTTGTGTTGGACTAATAAGCTGCGCTACTGGTTTAATAATTACACCTTTAAATGCTACATCTCCATTAGTATCTGTAACTTGAACTGATTGAAATGGTTCAAAATTGTAAAAAGAACCGCCATCTTTACCATCAAAAATATGTATGATTGCACTTGACCTACGCTCTGCGTTATCATCAATTATTAATTTGTTTTCTAACGCATCGTAATTAGTGCCACCGATTGTAACTACAACACTCATTAAATTACTCTAAATCGATTGTTAACTTGTAATCTATCGTTAATTTCTTTCATGTTTCTATCTGCTCTTGCTTCAGCATCTAACGATGAATCTATGTATATTTTATTTTCTACTGTTGGTGCAAGGAATTGTTGTACCGCAGAACTTCTTAATGCTGCTTGGTCTGCTAAATCTAACATAGGTAATAAGTTCTTTGCAGTATTAGATAAAGCTGCATTTTCTATTGATGTCAAATTAATACCATTTGAATTTGCCATACCACTACTTAAATTTGCGCCACCTGTTAATGCTTTTATTATTGTATCGTTTTCTGTTTTTAGTCTATCTCCACCGCCAGAATCGTTAGAAGAATTATCATCGTTATTACCACCGCCACCGCCAGAATCGTTAGAAGAATTATCATCTAAGAATTTTTTATCTTCATCAGTTAACATACTTGAAAATGGTTTTATATTTGATATTCTGTCAAAAGCGCTAGTATCTAGTCCTAATGATTTAAATAGTGCGTTAATGCCAGCGGTATCTAATCCTAACACTCTAGCTAATGTTGACCTTGCTTCACCCATTACTGCCCTATCTTGTGCGGTAAGTAATGCAGCTTCCATACTTAACTTAGCTTCTGTAAGTTCTAATCTCTCTGCATCTGTATCTATAGCAGCTTCGTTTCTTGCAACTGCTTGTGTTGCTATTTCAGAATCTAATTTTTTCATTTGTTCTGATGCTTGCATATAAGCACGTGTTGACATAGTCGAGTTAGTTATTGCATCTGCTAAATTCTGTTGTACGTTAGCAAGTTCTATTGTTACATCTTTAGAAGTTGCTTGTCTATTTTTTAATTCTTCTAATCTAAATTTTTGTTGTTTAATATTAAGTTCATCTCGTGCATCAGCTTCTTCGCCTTTTTCATCTCTTTGCATAATTGCATCAGCTAAATCTAATTCAGCAGAAGCAATTTCTAATTTAAGGTCTAATCCATCTTGTTGTTGTTTTAATAAACCTTCTTCTTCTTTTTTAAGTTTAGATATTTGCGCTAGTTCTAACGCAGTCTGGACTTCGCCTTTACCAGCTTCTTCGTTAATAATCTTTTGTAGTTCAGCACGCTTTGCATAAAGTTTATTAAGTTTTTCTTGTTCAGCAGCTTGTCTGCCTTCAATTTCCATAACGTTTTGTATTGCGTTGACTAAACCTAACATCGCAGCAATACTTTCGTTAGCTATTGCGTTAGCGTTTAATCTTTTTTGTGTATTCTCATCTAATTCTATTGAGTTCTTTTGTAAAGCATCGGTGTTCTCTTCTGTAGAATCTGTAAATCCATCTGTACCACCTGTAGCAGCGCCAGTTGCGTGTTCATAAGAGTACATTTTATAAATGTTTGAAGTTAGCTCTCCTTCTAAAAGTCTGATTTCTTCAGCAACTCTTTCTATGCCAGTTTCTAATTGCCATGATTGAAAACTTGCTGCTTTTTGTGCTTCTAAATTTTCTAACTGTGCTTTTTTAGCAGCAATAGTTTCTCTTATTTCATCTTGTCTAGCTCTACTAAATCCAAAAGCTGCTTGTGTCATATCATCGTAAACTTTTTGTTGTTCGATTCCTATATCCTTACCTTCTTGTAAAGCTATGTTGTAAGCTTCTTGTGGTGGAACTCCAGCTGCGATTGCTTCGTTTAATCTAAAAATAATTCCTTCAGCAGTTTTAGCAGAACGTAAGTACTCTTCTTGTCCAGCAGTCAATATACCAAATGCGTTCATAACATATTCTGCTACGCCAGCTAATGCTTGTAATAATGGTATAAGTGTTACATCCAGAATTGCGATTATACCTTTTAGTGATAATGATAATGAGTTAGCAAATACGTTAGCCAGTAATTGAACTATAGGTGCAAGTGCTTCAATAATATCATTGAGTGGTCTTACCGCTGGCATAACTGCTTGCAAAATTACTGATACTAAGTCAGCAAGTGAACCCATTACTGTTTTAAATG
>Ga0208899_1002266_pt1 | contig 12988 bp, 21 predicted proteins | sample VirMetDEL_Nov_24_FD_184518 | JGI IMG/M metagenome (GOLD analysis project Ga0208899, IMG submission 184518) | Aqueous microbial communities from the Delaware River and Bay under freshwater to marine salinity gradient to study organic matter... | ecosystem: Environmental > Aquatic > Marine >... | reverse complement strand
GAGCTCTTGTGTATCTGCCCGCAAGTCTATCGTATAGGTTGTCTTCGATCGCTTCTTCAGTAATAGCAAATGCTAAAGCGATAGTTTCGTGGTTGTATCTAGCTGTGAAAGTTTCACCTGCTTGATCAAACACAACTCCAGCACCTTCTTGTTTAGTTGGTGCAGAAGCGAAACCGCTTAACATTACTTCTTCTTCAAAAGCTCTGTCAGATGTTTCAGTCGCAAAAATTTCAGCATGCTGATTTTCATAACGACTATATTCCAGGCCGAATAAAGCATTCAAACCTGGCTCTAGTTCTTTAACTAGTTGACTTCGTGATATTGCCATAGTTTATCTCCTTTACGCTATACCTGTACCACTTCTGTAGAAGTGATTGTTGATTCTAACAAGAATGTTAGCGTTTGATACAGTAGTATCCTGATTTTCAGGATCCTGTGTTATATCAATTGCTTGTACAGCAAAAGTAGATGCAGTACCTGAGGCACTTACATCTAATTGTACGCTTGATATTCCTGTTTGTGTTACTCCACCTGCAGTAGTAACAGAGTAGTTTCTAAACAAATCCGCTCTCGTGAAAGCCGCGTCTGCGTCCATTAAAAATACTGCGTCTGGATCGTCAACAACAAAGGCAGTAATATCGCCTTGAGTTGGTGTAATTCCACCAGGGTAGTAATTTTTGTACGTTGGCTTTTGAGTAGTTGGATCGTTGTAAAAAACTCCGTTAAATACGCCCACACAAGCATAACTAGTGTTACCAGTATGTCTTTCGATATTTCCTGTAGAAACAGGAACAACCAAGTCACCTTGGTATATCGCAGTGGCATAAGCCGGCTTAATAGTATATCTGTTTTGGGCTCCTGCTAATGGTGTACCATCTAGTTTTCTGTATGGTCTAAGACCAAACTTTTCCAGTTGATTTGACATTGTCAGTTCTCCTTAACTTAGTTAGTTTATTTAATCCAAGCTATCTATAGTAGGTAATGCAAAAAAATTATTTTTTACGACTACCACCAAAGGTAACTCTAGACTGTCTATCAATATTGATAGGCATGTCCGGGTGTTGCTCCTTCATAAGATCTCGATCTACCGCGTCTGTTCTGTCTTGAGTTATTTTTCTAAAATACTCAGCACGACTTTTCAATATCTCCTCCGGTATCCTTGCCAACACAAGGCCACCAATTCCGATTAAACCAGCATGTTTTCCTTCATGGATAACAGGGTAATCATGTTCACCGATTTCACTTAAAACAGTTTCGGCTTTAACGAATTCCCAACCTTCTCTTAGTTTCTTAGATACATTACCTGGATCTTCAAAACCGTTAGTAGAAGTTCTTATCCATCTGTGTGCATATCCTTGCGGTGCAGCTGGCGCATCCAAACTGGATGGTGGAGTCCAATCTTTCTTTCTAGAAAGTTTAGTTCTAGATTCAGACTCGCGTGAAGTTTTTACTTTATTCATATTAGGCTCCTTCCTTCACGTATTTTGCGTATTCCTCTAGCGGCACCCCTAATTTCTTAGCGATAACTACCTGTGATTTGGTGAGTTTCACAGACTTGCGTCCTCCAGATCTTCTACTGACTGAACCTACGTTTTGGACGGGTTGCTTCGTAGGTGTAACTTCTTCTGTAGTTTTCTGTGCAAACTTTTGAGGGAAATACTCCTTCATACGTTTGTTGATTTGATTATAGTATTCATCACTCTCTGCGTCAATTCCCTGCTGTATTAGATCCTCATGGATCCCCATAGCGGCAGAGGTTAACACTCTATCAGAGCCAAACCATTCATTATCCTCGGCCCAAGTTTGAGCTTTTGTGGATATTTGAGGGCTAGGTTGTAATGCTACTTCTTCTGTCTTTTCTTCTTCGGTTTTTTTAGCTTTTATTTCTTTTTCAGCTTGAGCTAAAGCAACCTTTTCTTTTTCAACTGAAAGTCTTGAAAGAGAATCTTGAGCTTCTGTTATTGCATCAACATCGTTAGCTTCTAACGCAGCTTTCAATGTGTTTTTAACTTTTTCTCGTTCAGCATCTACTCTAGAACCGTATTCCTTGAGATAGTTTGAATCAGTTTCATTAAACTTTTTTTCAATTGTCTCATACTTATTCTTGATACCTTTTGCGTATTCAACTGCAGCTTTCTCTCTTCTTTCAGCCTCTCTTATTTGAAAAGTTAATTTAGAAATTCTTTTTTTAACTTTTTCAGAATAATCTTGAAGACCTTCACCCTCTGTTTCAGGTTCAGTTTTAACATCTACCTCTTGTTCAGCGACTTTGGTTTCTTCTTTAGGTTCTTGTAAAAGTTCTTTAGCAGTTTTACCGCCAGAAACATCTGTGTAACCTAAATCAACTTCTTCTTTTTTTTCAAATTCAGAACCTGATTCTGTTGGTGTTTCTACTTCTATTGTTTGATCGTTAACACCATCTGTATCTAATTCTACTGATGGATTTTTTTCTTGTATGTCTGCCATTTAGTCCTCCTAGTAATGGTGCAAAATATCGTTGGGATCTTTTATAGTTGAAATAACTTCATCGTCATTTAAAACTCTTACTTCTCCTCCGTCTATTTTGAATCTAGAACCTGCGTATCTACTAAAAATAACCCATTCATTTAGTTTACACCAAGGTCCTTTTGGAAATTTTTCTTTATCGTGATAACAAAGATCTCCCATTTTTAATACAAGACCACACACGGTAGTCATTTGTATTGTTTCTTGTGTTGTATCAGAAAGCCATAAACCGCCTTTAGTTTTTTTAGGGCCCGCAAATGGTAATACTAAAATTCTATAACCAGTTGGTGTTGGTAGACTTTCTAATGTTGATTTGTCGATCGCTTCTGGATCAAGGACTGTTTCAATTTCTTCTTTAGCTTTATAAGCGTTAAGAAGTGCGTCAGTCCTCTTCGGTATTTCCGTAGACTTGTTCATCTTCATACTCCGTTGTTGACAGCAGGTCTTTAAGATCCTGTTGCAGATCTTCTAAAGATCTGATTTGCCCTCTAGCATATTGTAGTTTCTCCATGGTGTCAACTCCGTAGAACGCTTGGTCTTTTATTTGATTAATTCTTTTTTTGAGTCTTCTTTGTATTAAAGATATTGTATCTAAGTCCATTAATTTCTTTTTAGTGATATCTTATTTTTACCTTGTTTTAATAACATAAAACCATATTGGTTAACTATAATTTTTAATACAGTATCCATATCAAATTTTGGATAATCATCGAAAACGAACACCGTACCTGGTTTAGATCTTTCACCAAAGAATATAGCTTCTTTAATAACATCTATTGTTTTATGAGGGCCATCAAAGTGAACTAAATCATAATTAGTTTTTAATTCTTTTTTATCCCTGTAGATGGGAACTCCATCTTCAAAACGTTTCATAAATTCATCATCACCTAATTGATACAAGGTAAAATTTGGGTAATCTAAATCTTTAATTAATTGTTGTTTCATGGTGTTGGTGTAATCAGCTGTATAGGAATCAGAATTATCATAATGTTGATAATCTAAATTACCATAGGGATCTATACCTATATGCCAATGCTTCTTTTCAATTAATTCTTTTAATATTATTTGAGAACCTTGTCCTTCTCTAACTCCAATTTCTGCAGTAAAAAGATCATCAGTATCGAGTGTCTTACAAGCTTCTTCAAGAATTTCGTATTCGGTACTATCCCCTTTTATCATAGGGATTGTTTAACCTAATTTAAATATGGATGCAATTAAAAAACGCCTTTAAATTTGCCGCCTTTGATTGCAGCACCCATTCCTCTAACTTTAGATTCTCCGCCATGGCTAAATTTAGGAACGGGTCTACCTTTACCCGCATCTCCATAAAGACTAGTAGTAGTATCAATAATCATTGATCTTGAGGGTTGTAACTTGTCTCTAGATTGAGGTTCACGATTGTATTCTTTTTTCTTTTTTTTCTTGCCGTAAATATCTTTAATAATTTTTTTAGCTTCTTTTCTTAATTTTAAAATTTTTTTATATTGAACTTCATCTTTTGCGATTGGTCCACTTGCGTATTTTTTAGTATCGTCACCTTTTTTTCTAATTGGCATTATAATTTTCCTTGTTTCTTTAGTTTCTTTATATCACCTTTTGTAAGACCGGTTAAGTCCACCTTAGGTTTTACCGATGTAATATCTGGAGATATTCTTTTCGGTTTAAATAAGTTTTTTATCCATTTCCACATTTTATGTCCTCACGTTAGTTGGTTTTGGCCCTGCATTACTTGCTGATCTCTTTCTGGCAACAGCAGAGGCCTTTTGCGACTTTGTCATCGCTGTGGCTTTTGCAAGTGGTACGCACTTCGGATACTTCCGCTTTGAACCACTGGCAGATTTTCTTCCACACTCTTGATACTTGCCACCTTTTTTCTTTGCTCCAATATCTACCCATTTTTCATTAAACCATTTTGTTAACCCACCTGACTTCATACCAGGTACACAATTAGGAACCATACGATCCCCTTTTTTCTTCATTCCTTTTTGAACGTACCCTTCCCAACATGAACCTTTTTTATTCATTAGAATACGCCTTTGAAATCTGTTCCTTTAATTGCAATTCCACCACCTCGCATTTTAAGACCAGACTTTTCTAATCTACCTATTGCAGATTGTGAACCTGCGGTAACTGCTTTACCAACTTTTGCAGATACAACTTTATTTTTTTTTAATTTTTTATATTTCATATATTCACCACCAGGTATTTGTGGAGTCTTACCACCTCTAATAGGTCCTGTTTTATTTTTGCCTTTTACATTTGTTTTCTGTTCATCAAAGTAGCCACCATCGTTCATTTTTTTAGGTCCCCAATCTTTTCTTTTTACTCCTGATGGGTCTTTTGCTTTTCCAGCACATATTTTTGAAGCGTATGCATTTGCGTACGCAGACGGGTAAACTTTAAATTTTCTTTTAGCAGCTGATTTGCCTCTAGCACATAGTTTTGTCATATCTGTTGCATCCTTGGGTCTGTTGATAATATATTTTTTTCTGCTTTAGGTCTAGCAATTGAGTCTTTACTTCTTTTTCTAAGTTGAGCAATAGCAGATTCTTTCATCTGTTTTTCTTTTCTAAGTTTTTGTAAATCTCTTTCTAAGTTCATTTTTTACCTGCACCATTTCTAAAGATTTGAGTTCCCTTAATACCATATATCGATGCCACGACAAGGATCCACAAATTTGTGAACCATGACGGGAGCTGAGAGAACATCTCGAAGAACAATTTTACCTTGTCCATCGCTGTTGGGTCATCCGATATCACTGCCCACGCGAGCACCAACACGGGCAAACTGAGAATTATTAAAACGGCCTCATCTTTCCAGTCCGATTGCCTTGCTTCTAATAATTTTCCTTGGTAAGCTTCCTCACCCTGGGCCATCTTTCTTGCGTGCATCATTTGAGCATCTGCCATTAACATCTTCGTCTCTTGACGCTTCTTGAAGATGTGGGTACCTGCTTGTGCCGCCAATTTTATCGCGCTTAACCACATTATATTTCTCCTGTCTCCTTTTACTCATGAAGTCTATCATTTTATCCATTATAAGGAAAGCCCTGTAGCCGTTCTGTCTCCATCTCCAGGTTGGAGTATGATGTGGTTTTCTTATTTTACAAGGAAATATCTGTCCACCAAACATATCTGCAAATTTTTGCAGAGTATCTTGGTCTGTCATCTCTATCGTGCAAGCAAATTCTTTTTTTCTTCCTATACCCTTTGACCAAACGCCAAAGCTACCTTCTCCATCAAATATCCCAGCAAGAAAAATTAATTTAGATGTTACTGGAAGACTTTCGTATGAGTTTTTTGGTGTATTGTTCGACACTTTTAAACTTCTTTCGCGTTAGTCCTTGTGGGTTTGGCCCTCTTTTAGGTGGTGGCCCTGAACGAACACCTCCGCTTAAACCTTTTTCGTTATTTTTTCGCAATTTTTTCTCTCGCTACTTCTAAACGTTCGTCTGACTGTTGCGCTTGTTCACTTAATTTATCATATTGGAAATCTAATCTCGCTGATTCTTGCTGCATATCCATTTGTGCTCTCATTCTCGTCTCTTCAGCTTTTCTTTGAAGATCCATAGCTTTTAAATCTATCTCTTGTTGCTTTAATTTAACAAGTGGGTCTTGTTTTCCTGCTGCTTGTTGCATTTCCCCTTGAATTAACTGTTCTGTAATCTCTGCAACAGCTGTTGCAACCGCTTTATCAAAACGTATTTGGAATTCTTGTGGATTTGCCTGTTGAAGCATCACCATATTAGGGTCATTCATTAATTGTTCCCTAACTTCTTGCGTTGCTTTGAAAGAAACGTGATCAGAAATGTGAGATTGTAGTAATGCATAGACTTGTGGATTAATTTGAACCATTCTAGATTGCATAAACGCCATGTGAGCCGCTATATGCGCTTCATGATCTTGAAATTCAAACGCAGTTAGTAGTTGCATCTGTAAAGCACGTGCATTTTCCTTCGCTGGATCCATTGGTTCGGGAGCCGGTGGCGGTGGTTTCAATAATGCTTCTATTTGTTTAGTGCCTAACGCCTCATAAACACGTCTGTAAGCTTCGTGAATATTGTGAATGGCAGGATTTGAACTAGCAACTTGTAATTGTGTTTGTGCAAGCATAACTCTTTGGGCCATACTCATAATATTTGGATCAGCAACCGGTAAAATATCGACTCTGTTGTCAAAATCAGTAGCTTTAATCATTCTTGGACCACCATAAACATCGTAAGGATATTCTGGAGGTAAAAATTCACCCATAATTCTTGCTAAAATTTTAAATTCTATTTTCATAGCGTAGTAACAACGCTTATGAACACCACTCATTACACGTGAACCACGTTCCATCATAGCAACCGTAGTTCCAACAGCTCTATTTTGTGCATCATTACCGATATTGTTATCTGTTATTGCTGCAAATTTTTGTCCTGCTTGTACTAAAAAACCTAAAAGGTTAAATAAAGTAGTTGAAGGTTCTGTAAAAGGTAAATTAAAAAACTGATCTCTTATATTTCCACCCGGTGCATCAACATCTCGAAACTCTCCAGGTTGAATTGGTTGGTCATCATCCCTAACTCTAATACCACGTGATTTAAATCCTGCTGGTAAATTTTTTAAAGTACCCGCATCAATCAATTGTCTTAAAGATTGAGTTGCAGCTTGTGATAAACCACCGATCATATGTGTAAGGCCAAAGCCATAGAAACCTAATCCTGGTAAAAATTTGTAATGTACAAAATATTCTATTCTTTTGTATGTAGGATCATCTGGTCTGTAGTTTCTGTAGATAGATAAAATTTCATTTGAACCTTCATCAATAGTTACTACGTATGGAATCTTAATACTCTTTGCTCTTGAATCAAATTTTTCATAATCATCTAAATGTAAATCAACATGCATTTCAAGAATTGTATGTAGAGCATCATCCCCTGTATTTTTAACACCCTCAAGTTCATTTATTTTATCTTGCACGTTGTCCGTGGTCTCATTGTTATTAGACAACTCTACCTCACGATAAAAACCTGCTGCCATTTGTTTTAAGACTTCGTTTTCCGTCATCTTTTGAACGTGTGTAATTCTATCTGTATCTTTTAAATCGGACGCATAATAAGGAACCACTAAATCTTCCGCTGGAATAAATTTAGAGACAGGTCTTTGCATTAATGAATCGTAATATATTTTTTTAAAAGTGCTACCGGACAATGGTAAATAGAAAAGCATCTGATCCATATCAGTTGTATACTCTTCCATCTTTTCCATTAACATGTAATTCATGTAATCTTTAACTCGGTCAGCTTGTAATTCTATAGGAGGAGTTTGTACTCCAACTATTTGAGTTCTTACCGGGCCATCAGAGGGTACTAATTCTTTATACGCTTGTGCTTGAAATTGTGTAACAGATTCAGCTAACAACGGATGAGTGACATTAGAAGCACCTTTAAACGGTTTAGTTACTTCTCTGTACTTAACACCTAAAAGATCCAAACCTTTTATGTAAGCCTCTTCCCAATCTTTTCTTGATTCTTTATCTTTTTTATAATCAGATACTAGCTCTGTTGCCATACGAGACAACGTTCTCTCATCTATATTTTCTGCAAGGTTCGCATTAAAGTCATCTTCTATATTAGGTTCTTCAACTTCTTCACCTTCTACAGTTACTTCATCTACTTCATCGTTAATTATAGGTTGGCCTTCTTGAAGTTCTACTTTTTCTTCCTCAGTTATTTCAGGAATATTACTTTTTTCTACAGCCATATATTTATCCTTTTAGCCTTCCCATGGCTGAATAGCAACTAATAAAGTTTTGTTGCTTTGTTTCTACCAAGTTTACAGCTAGCAGTAACAGAGCCACCCTTGTTGTATTGCTTCATCATCATGCCACCGCCCATTTTTTTAGCGGGAGTCATAATTTTCTTTTTTAATCTTTCTCTAATTCTTTTTCCTGCATCGCTTCCAATTTTTGCAGCGGGAGTTAATCTACCAATTCTTTTAACTAAATTTTTTATAGATTGTTTAGTTTTGTCAGACATTCTTTTGCTTTCGTCTGCTCCACCGCCTTTAGTAGATGTATTTCTAAAACGATTAAATTGTTGTTTTAATTTTTCTATTTTATCTTTATCTATATCACTCATTCTTGGAAGACCACCTTTAGGTCCACTTATTGGTCCACCTGTTTTTTTACCAAGAATTTCTTTTTTCTTTTTCATAAGCTCTGCTGCACCACCAACTAAAGGTGAAACTTTTTTCTTTTTGTCTTTTAACATTTTAGCACCAAGTAATCCCATTGCAGCAATACCTAATACAGCTTTTACTGGTTTAACTTTACCTGATTTAACTTGTTCATCTTGAAGGCCCATGCCAGATGTTCTAGCTGCACCATATCCTCTTGTTGATTTAGCCATCATTCCTCCTTGGTTTGCAGCTGTGTATTTTAATTTACCTTTTCTATCATATTCTGAAATAGGGTTTTGTTTTTCTGTAATTTCTTTTTGTCTTCTATCTCTGTCAGAAGCCATCTTACCTTTTTTAGCTTTCATCATTTTAAAATCTTCACCAGATATTTTGCCATCTTTGTTTTTATCTAGTTTATGTTGATTGCCTGTTAGGCCACCAGCTTTATGAGTTGCTACATTAAGCATTTTTGTTTTACCTTCGTAGTCTGATTTTTTATACTCATCACTCTTCATTATATCTTTGAGTTCTTTTTGTGATTTTAATTTACCTTTCACAATGTTACCCTTTTGTTGAGTACTTTTAAATCCTGCTGGTTTTTTTTCTTTTTTTAACATTCTAACTGGCATAGTAGCTCCTAATAATATTTGTATTCTTTTTCTAATTTAATTGGAGGATCATCCCAATCGTCTGAATACGTTGTAACAAATCCACCTTGTCGATATCTTAACACAGCTTGGGTCATAGAATCAACATAGTCATCATATTGTCCGTTAGGAAACGCGGCACACTCCTCTACCACGTCTTGGGCGAACTTATCATCTAAAGGGGCCCAAACCATACCGGACTCAAATACTGGGGCACAAGAGTTTATTCTGGTATGCTTGTCTCTTCCTTTTGCAGGTACAAAGTCAATAACAGGTATCCCTGCTCTACGTAATTCATGGATTAAAGGTTGGCCTGTGGCCTTAGCTTCAATGATTACTGTTTCTGGTTCCCAGTAATTGTATTGTTCAATAGCTACATTTTTTAAATCTGGAAAGTCATATCTTCCCTTCATTGCATCTAATAATATTATATTATCTTCATAACCTTCTACGGGTTGAAATATTCCCCACGTAGTTATTGCAGAATAGTCAGCAGACTCTTTAGCACTAAAAGCTGTATCATAACTTTGAATAACGTGTAGTAGTTTTGGTAAATAGTCCTTATCATAATTTTTCCACCAATCTCTTTTTATAATTGCACCTTCTTCACTAGTCGGGTCCTGCATGTATTGTGCGTTCCAGTTTTTCGTGGACACTGATGCTTTGACCGCTTCTAGATCTTCTAGGTTCCAATACTCAGGCCAAACAGGTTTTCCTGTTGGTAGTATTGCTGGGAACTCAATTACTTTCCATTTATCAGCTTTTGGTTCTGATTGTGATTTTACTAATCGTCCAGTTAGATCGTCTGTCGCCCACCGGGTCATAACAACTACAATTCTTCCGCCTGGTTGTAAACGTTGTCTAGGTCCTGAGCTATACCAGTCATACGCACGATCCATAGCTGAATCAGACATTGAGTCTTGTTCAGTATGTGGGTCATCAATAATAAGCAAATCGGCCCCTCGTCCTGTAATAGCACCGCCAACACCCGCTGCAAAGTATTCTCCACCATGATTGGTTTCCCACCTGCCTTTTGCTTTACTATCTTCTCTAAGTCTAACATCTCCAAAGATCATTCGATACTCTTCGGTCTCCATTAAATTTCTTACTTTGCTACCGAACCTTGTTGCAAGTTCAGCGTTGTGAGAAACCTGCATCAATTTCATTTTAGGATTACGGCCAATCATCCAGGCTGGAAATAAATAAGAAGCAAACTCTGACTTAGTATGTCTAGGTGGCATATTGATAATAAGTCTTTTTTCTTTTTCTAAAGCAATATTTTCAAATGACTTTGCAATCAATTGATGGTGCCCATAATTTTTTGGGTCCTTTGCTTTACGGTAAATGAAATCAGGCCAAACAGCTTTTGCAAAAGCTAAGAAGTCATCTTGGCAAATTTTTATATATTCTAATTGTCTTTTTAAAACTAAATCTTTTAGTTCCTCATCTGATAACTGATCTAAATTCATAAATTTTTTCATACCCCGGGGGTGCCTATGGTACCTAAAATCATTGGGTCCCCTTTTAACATAAACTAATAAAAAAACACTTGCAACTATTCCGTTTCATTTGGGTCCCCTTTGCGTGTATTCGACTTGCCACAAGCGCCACGTTTGTAAGTACCTAATTACGCGCGAGGTGCTTTTTTGTGCGCGGAAACTGGTTCGGGATCACTGGGCCAATGAGCCTTCATAACGGTTAACGGGCCATGATTATTACTAATGATAATTGTGGACTATCAATACCTATCCAGTCAACAGCGCATGCGAAAACTTATCCACGAACAACGGCCAACTGACAGGAATTTTGATAACAAAATCGGGGCTAAGGGTACGCGGATCAGTGAAGAAATCTCTTACTCTGTATATTTTAAGGGCCTTGTCCTTTTGGGCCTTAACTAAGATCAACACAGTCGCGCCATGCTTAACAGCTCTATTAATCCATACGATTTGATATTTATTTAATGCCGGATAACTGACTTGATTTGATTTTAATTCACACCAAAATGATCGTCCTTTATATATTCCAAAAACATCTGGAACACCTGAGACCGTGAGAGTTTCAACACGCGTTAAAAAATATCCCTGATCGGATAAAGCGGTTTTGATTTGTTTCCAAAATAAACTCTCAGGGTTAGCCATAATAATAGTTTAGAATAATTATAAACTAATACACGCAAAAGCTGTAAAAAACCAGTAAAAAAGTTATCCACAGGCCCGAAAAAAAAATTAAAAAAAAGTGAAAATAACGCTTGCAATAAAAAATCTCTTGGTATATCTTATCTTTATGAGAAAAAATAAGACAACAAACAAAGGAAAAACAATGAACACAAAAAAAATAAAAAACAACGATATGAACAAAGACACTTACGCAAAAAGAAGAAAAGTTATTGAACTAATCTATGAAGCAAAAAATTTTGGAATTGATCTTCCTAGAATTGATGTTCGAATTGGAACAGCAAAAAAAGGTCATGAACAAGTTTTGGGTGTTGGTAGAATGTCAGATAAAAAAATTTGGATAACTGAAAAAGCTATCAATGAAAGTACAAACTATTTAAGACATGTAGTCTTTCATGAAATTGGTCACGCGGTTTTTGGTCTTAACCACAGAGAAGACTGTCCGCTAATGTGTTCAGAGTTGGATAAACCAGTGACTAAGAAACAAGCGTTGAGCATACTTAAAGAGTATGCTCAATTAATCGATAAACTAAACAATCAAAAAGTAGCATAAGGGGAAAAAACAATGAGTAAAGAAATAAAAAAAGAACATAAATATATTGGTTATCACAACACAAAAGAGGTTTGTAATGTTACACATTTCAACCCAATTAGCGCTAGAGTTTTATGTGAAGAAAAATTGTTAAATTATTTTCACGAAATAACACCGGGCATGACAAAATACGGATTAGATCAATATTTGGGTCAAGTTTCGTATGCGGGATTTAAAGAAATAAAAGGGGGAAAAGATGACTAAAAAAATAAATGATCCGTTTGGATTTACAAAAGCTATAAATTTTCAAAAGCTTAATGATCCAAAAGTTTTAAAAGAATTAGAGAAGATCTTCAACAAAAATGAAAAAAGATCGGAACTAAGGAAGGCCCACGATTTAAAAGGTTCAAAAAAATTGTGGTAAATCAAACAGGGGGCGCAAGCCCCCATAACAAAAGGGAAAAGAAAATGACGAAAAGAACAATAAATATAAATGGTTTAAAACTAGGTTTTAATAATGCTGTCTTTTTATTAGATTTAGTTAATTCAACTCATGAAAAATTAAAAAAAGAAGACAAAAACTCTATGAGTTGCATAAGTATTAAAAAACAATTGTCGGAATATTTAGCTCAATGGGAAAATATCCAATTGGGCGATATTGTAAAATACAGAGGGGATCAATCATGAAAAAAATATATTTAAGATCAACAAGAAATTTATATTTTAAAATGGAAGACGGAATGAAAGTTTTTTATTCTTATTCAACACCCGTTGCGTTTCAACCTAGAAACTCAGGTGAGGTTGTTGTGTGTGAGAATGTGTGGTCCATTACAACGGCAAAACATTTGAACTGGATTGAAGACTGGGCCGGATACCCTAGAAAACAAAACAGACTAAAACGTGATGAGTTCAAAGAGGCCCTAGCGAAAGCTAGAGGCCCGGAAGAAGAAAACTCAAACGACATGC
>Ga0208899_1002263_pt1 | contig 12998 bp, 19 predicted proteins | sample VirMetDEL_Nov_24_FD_184518 | JGI IMG/M metagenome (GOLD analysis project Ga0208899, IMG submission 184518) | Aqueous microbial communities from the Delaware River and Bay under freshwater to marine salinity gradient to study organic matter... | ecosystem: Environmental > Aquatic > Marine >... | reverse complement strand
ATTAGTAGGTAATGAATCTGGTTTGGTTGGATATTGGAAACTAAATGGTAATGCTAACGATTCAACTTCAAATGGTAATCACTTAACAGAAACTAATTCACCAGTATATTCAACTGATACACCATTTTAAGAGGTTTAAATATGTTTCCTGAAATAGAAACAGAAATACAAGCAGAAAAAGAAAATTTAATAAGTCAAATGATAAGCGATAAAAATGAAGGTTTAAACATTGATACAAGACATGGAACTAAAAAATATAAAAGAAAAGTAAAGCTAGATAAATTAGTTTATGCACTTCGAGTTGATGAACATTTTTATCCAGATGGATCAGTAGATTTTACAATGATATTTGAAAAGCAAGACGGCACAAATACTTATCTAAGAAATATCAAATACAATAAAGGTAATGGTGAAATAGATAGTAATTGGAATTTATTGGAAGATCCAATCTAATAGATTATAAAAACTAGGTAAAAATTAAAAAAAGCCTTACTTATCCTAATATGTTAAACAATCATAATTTAACAGAAAAGAAGTAATAATAACATAATGAATGATACATTGAGCGAAGAACAATATAGAGCTTTTAATTTTATAAGATACTCATTAGAGCTTTTAGCTATTGGGGTCATATCATGGATATTATTAAGTCATATAGAATTAAAAGAACGATTAACAGTAATTGAAACAAAGCAATTACAATTACAAGAGCTTAAAACTAATATTGAAAATTTAGAGCAAGAAAGTAAAAAAGCACAACATATCCTAATTGAACTTAAATCAGATATTAAATACTTAAAGGATGGATTATGATAAGAAATGCATGGGAAACTTTAATAACATTTAAAGATTGTCAAGTTATCTTAAGAGATAACACAGACGAGGCAGATATCCAAATAGGTATTGTTAAAAATCAGCAAAAGAGTGTAATCTCACTAACTCCAAATGAAATTAGCACTTTGATTGAGCAGTTAGAAGAATATATAGATCGTTAAATGAAAATAACTATTGAGCAATATGGATGCGAGTATTCAGCTAATTTGAAAGATAAAGTAGAATACATTAATAACGAAATGATAGACAATACCACAAGTGACGATGCATTAAAAATCTTTGTGAAGCTTATGAACTTAGCTGGCTTTAATATGGATGAAAATATAATAGAGTACGAATGAATATAGATGCAATATTAATAGAAGTTTATTTGCAAGGCGTAGAATCAATATTAAATGTTAATGCGCCGAGCTTAGAAGATGTTATAAATGAAGCAAAAGAAAAATTAGATGCCATTCGAGAAGGGAAATAAAGCGAGCAATGGACGACCTAAAGGAGCTAAGTCAAAAAAGACTTTAATCTTAGAGGGTTTTATCCATTCAATATTAGAAGGTGGAGCGGAAAAATTCCATAATGAAGTAATGAAGTTAAATGGTAAAGACTTTATTAATGCTTATAAAGACTTATTAGAATACGGAATGCCAAAATTAGCTAGAATTGAGCCAAAAAAAGATTCTGAAATAAAGGATATACCAAAAATTGAATTTACCTAAACCTACAGATAACCAATTAAATGTTCTTTTGAGTAAAGCTCGAAGGATAATAGCTTATTGTGGTCGTAGAGGTGGAAAGACTCATTTCTTAAAGTACAAAGCTTTGGAAAGAGCTGTTAATTATCCTAATTCAGATATATTATATGTAGCTCCAACATATAGACAAGCTAAAGAATTGTTTTGGTATCCATTTAAGAATATAGTACCGATTGAATACATATCAAAAAAGAATGAAAGTTCATTAAAAATAGAATTTATTAATGGTTCGATTGTTAGGGTTTATGGTGGTAGAAATTATGATTCTATGAGGGGTTTGGGTTTAGACTTAGCTTTGGTTGATGAAACTAGTGATCAAAACGAAGAACTATATAGAGAGGTATTAAATCCAGCTTTAGCAGATAGGAAAGGTTCTATTGTGCTTGCTGGTACTCCTAAAGGTTTTGACTGGGTTTATGATTTAAAAGATAATGAAGAATGGGAGTTTTATTCATGGACTACTTTAGAAGGCGGGTTAGTTGATAAGGAAGAGATTGAAAGAGCTAAGAATGAACTAGACCCTAAAACATTTAGACAAGAATATGAAGCATCATTTGAAAATTATTCAGGGATTATATTTCATGCTTTTTCAGATGAAAATGTAATAGAAAGAGAATTTAAAAGCGGACTCCCGACCACATTGACTTATGATTTTAACGTAAATCCAATGAGTATATTAGTTATTCAAGAAGATCAAGGCAAACATTATGTAGTTAAGGAATTTCAATTAGGAGATTCTAATACAGAAGCAGCGACATTAAGAGCGGTTGAATATTTAAAAGAGAATAATCATAGTGGGATTGTATATGTAACTGGAGATAGTACAGGTAATAATAGAAGTACAATAGGAGGTCCAGGAAAGACAAATTATACAATTACAAGAGAAATATTAGAGTCAAATGGATTTAATCCAGAAATATATACACCAAGAGTCAAGTCAAAAGAAGATGCATTTAATTTAACTAATGGAGCTTTTAAAAACTATAAAGGTGAAATGAAGCTTTTTATAGATAATAATTGCAATTATTTGATTAAGAATTTAAAAAGAGTAACAAGAGAAGATTACGACAAAAAAGACCCTAAGGGTGTTACTCATATTGTGGATGCTTTGACTTATTATCCACACGCATATTTAAAAAACAATAGGAATAGAATAAGTGTTGACTAAACCAGTATATGATGAAGTATTTAATGCAGACTTTACACGGATTTGGCAAGGTACAGACTTTGAAAATGAAGTTAGTGATTTAAGTCTTAAAAGAGCTTTATTGTCTTTTTATAGAGACACTCCCAATGCAATAACATCAAGACGTGATTTGTTATATGCTAATTTAAAAGCTGGTTACTCTGTCGATTCAGACAAAGACATATTAAGGAAATTTAAGTATAAATTAACCACCGATAACTCTTTATTTAAAAGAATAGTTAGAAATTTATGCGATTTGTATGGTCAACCCGAAAGACTAGCAGACGATAAGCTGCAAGATAGATATAATGAAATTGGGTTTAATCATGTACTTAATTCAGTACACGAAGTTGCAAAGATTACAGGTGAATGCGCTATTAGACCTTATGTGAGTCAAGGTGAACTTAATTATTACACTTATATGGCTGATAACTACAGATATAAAACCGATGAATTAGGCAATATTAATGAATTTTGGGTATCATACACAGTCAATAGAGAAACTAAGAAAATAGTAAATAATAATAGTGATATAAAAGCAGATTATGAAAATAGGTATCAAGTCTGGACTGATAATGAGTTCAAGATATTAGATGAAAATTACAATATTATACCACAAGAAGAAAATCCTGATAATATTAATCCTTATGGTTTTATTCCATTTGAGATATTAAGACTAGGTAACCCTACTGACTATCACGAAAATGAATATAACTATTGGAATTTAGCAGAATTACAACTACTAGCAAATCAATTAGACTTTATAACAGATGAAAATTTAATATATGGTACTATTGGAGTATGGTTAGGGATTAATATTGATGGTGGTGAGACTGTTAAGTTAGGTTCAGGAAGGATTTACAAAGCAAAACACTTAGACAATGATATAATGCCCCCGACTTTAGAACATATAACAGCTCAGGCTCAATATATGGATTTAAGGCAGGCAAAAGACTCAATAGTTAGGGAAAAACTAAAGAACTTCGGACTACCTAGCTCTGTAATAGATGATAACAATCAGTTGTCAGGTATTGCAATGAAAATAGATAGGATGGAGTTAGAAGAAATAAGAGCAAAAGATGAAAGTATATTAAAAGCATTTGAAAAAAGACTACATAAAAAAACTATAGATGTTTGTTCTACTGATGGAATAAATTATAATGATGAATTTAATATATCATACGTTAATCAAGATATAACAGACCCCAGAGAAGACTTTCAATATAACGAGATGTTATACAATAAAGGCTTTATATCTCTATCGGAATTTGGTAGAAGATCAGGCATGAGTGGTAGTGATGAGCAAATAAAGGAAACTATTTTAAACAATAAAGGAGACTTGAATGAGAGCGTCAGTACAAACGATGCAACAAATCAAGAGCTTAGAACAACAGGACGAGATGAACCAGTTGTTACAACAGTTAGTGAGCAACCAGCGCAAACTAATGAAACAGAATAACGAGATGTTAAACTTAATGAGAGGCGCAGATGCCAACGAAAAAATCACTACTAAATAAAGGATTAACAGAAGAGCAAATTGAAGCACTTATTGATGAAGGGGTTGAGGTAACTGACCCAGAGCCGACACTTGAAGAAATGAAACAAGAATATGAAGGGGCTCAAAAAAGGATTAAAGAACTCAATAAAGAAAGTGAGAAACATCGTAAAAAAGCTAAGGAATTAGAAGAACTAAACTTAGAGCTCAAAAGCAAATTAGATTCTTTTAATGAAGACTTAACTAACACTAAACAAGAAAAAGATACTAAGGAAAATGAATTGACACAATATAAATCAAGATTAGAAGAATTAGAACAAGCTATTAAGGAGCGTGATGACTTAAAAGCTAGGTTGGAGTCTTATGAGATAAAAGAACAAAGCCAAAGAGAAAAATTACTGTCTAATCTACCAGAAGAAAAACGTGAGAAGTTTAAAAATTTAGACATTGAGATAATAGAAGAATTTATAAATACTCCAACTAATTCATTAGGTATCAAAAAACCAGCTTTAGAGCAACCAAAAGTGGAATTAGAGACTTTTGCAGATAGAGCTAAAGCACCTTACATAAGTAAGACAAATAAACCTAAATTTATTCATTAAGGAGAATATATAAATGGATTATCCAATACAATGGAGCGGTTACTTTCAAGACGCTCTAACAAGAAAAAACACTATCTATTCGCAAGGATTAGTTAGTGTATCATTCGTACCAGTTAATGAAGTGGCTGGTGAAATTAGCGAAAGATGGTATAACGATGACTTAGAGTCAGTTGTAACACACACTAGAATTGCATCAGCTTCAACTACAGTTACGGCAGGTGCTTTGACATCAGATGTTGAAAAACACGCAGTTTACCAATCTGGATTTGGTATGAAAGAAGCGCAATTTGATGCAATTAGAAAAGGATCATCTGGTATTGATGGAGCTATAACACAAATCGCAGATACAGCAATTAGAGACGATCAAACAATTATGAAAGCTGTACTAGATGGAGTTTTTGCTACTGCTTTAAATTCTACTCATTATACTGACTTCTCGGGTTCAGCAATTTCAGGAAAATTATTTAATGAACTTGCATGGGATTCATTAGGTGAAGCAGCGGACGAGCTAACAACTATCACAATGAACTCTAATACAATGAGAAAACTATCTAATGTTATGGGTTATGATGAAGCTGAAAAATTTGGTATTGCAGCCTCAGGACTTGTAAGAGTTCTTAATGGTTTAAGAGTTGTAGTTAATGATTCAGTTTGTGCAGAGGCTTCTGGTAAATATCCAGTTTATTTAAGCGGTGATAATGCTTTATTTACTGAATATCATGAAAACCTAAGAATTTTAGAAGATGACAAACCAGCTGTAGGTGGTGGAACTAAAGAATACTATGTATATAGAACCGCTAAGTATGGCGCTAATGGCGTTGGATGGGCTTCGAGTTCAGCTCCAACATCTGATACAGACTTAGAGACTGGTTCAAATTGGACTAAAAAATTAGATAATAAACAAATTTTATTACTAAAAGCGGATGTATCATAATGAAAAGAATAGTATTAGCTTTATCAATGATCGCTCTTATAACTTATTCGTTATTTGCTTATAGTAGAACTGTAGTTAATTCATGGTATGCAGCAACTGATACAAGTACTTACGATTTAGACATTGAATTAGATCGTTATCACTATGTTTATGTTGAAACTTACTTAACGGGGTCTGGATATGTAAAAACAGATGTTCAGGCATATATTGGAGACGAGTGGGTTACTGTATTAGATGATGATTCTACAGGTGCAGAGTATGGACAAATTACAATTAAAAATCCAGACTCATTACTTGTAACTGGAGATAAATTAAGACTTGTTAATATTACTACTGTTTCAAGTGGTACTGTTACCTTAGATCAATCAATTACAGGACAAAAGTAAATGTTTAGTTCGTTAGAAGCCAACTCTAGTTATATGAGAGCCTTTGATGAAGTGATGTTGAATTCTACTTCATATCCATCTATTGAAACAATAAAAAAAGATATTGCAAAGGTGGATTTAAAAACTGATATAATTAGACATTTTAGACTTGAAAATAAAACCGATAAAGACGATAGGATAGATGTTTTAAGTAGCACTTATCAGACTGAATTTGAAAGAGCTTTAGCTTTAAGACAACTATTTTACATATTCTTTGAAAGGGGTGGGGAGTTAGGAACAAAAGACTACGAAAGAACAAAGACTTTTGAAAGACTTTACACTCAAGAGGTGAACTCATGGCAAAGAATAAAAGACTCAAATAATACTAATTCTGGTTTTGATGACATTATAAGAGCTTAAAATGGCAATTAAGATTAATAACCTAGACTTAAATAGAATGACTCAAAGCTTAGAGTCTATCTCTGATAATTTAACTATTGAGACTAAAATCAAAGGTTTAAAAGCCGTAGGTAAAGAAGCAATAAGATTAATTAGAGATAGAACTCGCAGAGGTATTGATAGAGATGGCAGAAGAATACCAGCTTTAACAAGGAATTATAGGCAAGCTAAATTGAATATGATAAGAGGGAAGTGGAGATTCCCAAGAGGTCCACGAGACTCACAATTTAGAGCTAAATCAGTACCTAATCACGGACGATTAACTGGTCATTTCTTTGGTAAAATGGGCTGGGTTATAAGTCAAGGTAAACTAATTCTAGTTTTAAAAGATAATTTAGCTAAAAATAAAGCTAAATGGCTAGAAAGTACTAAAGGTAAAGCCCGTAATGGTAGATCGTACAGTAAAAGGTCTAGAAAAATATGGGGTTTAGCTGATCCAAACACAAATCAAGGCAGAAAAGAACGAGAAGCATTAAGAAAAGCATTTTTTGAGGCAATATGACAACTTTATCACAAATTAAAAGCCGTATAGCAATCTTAGAAAGCATTTCAGACCTTAAGGTAACAACTTATATAGGTTATGATTTTGAAGACATTGAGACTAATAAAGGCATTGGTCATGATGAAATAGCTATAGTTTATGAAGGTGAAACTCCAGAAATACAATTAATGGATGGTGATCACCAAAATGAAGTAGAAAAAATAGCTATTTACATAACAAGTATTGATGATGTTATTCAAAATGCAAGGGAGCTTGCAAGAGGTTTATCGGGTTATACATTTCAAGACAATTTATTGGAATACAAGACACTTTATTATATAGGTACGATTCCTATACCTAGAGTTGGCTCTAATGAACAAACTTTAAGATTAGATTTTGAGTGCAAAAATTGATGTTTGGAGCAAAGTGAAAGGGCGTGAAAAGCAGAGGTTAACACCTCAACCTTTATTATCTGTTTGTATAATTACTCAGGACCCGAATGAGATAATAATGAACTTTCCAGACTGGATACAATTAGTAATAGGAGTTAACGGTAAAAGTGACTCTTATCATTCTAAAGTAGATGTATCAAAGAATGGGAGTAAATTAATAACTATCGGGTGGGATAAATTTTCATTTGCTAAAGTCAGAAATACTACGTGTCAACATGCAGACGGTTTATATACCATGCAGTTGGACACAGATGAGGACTTTAGACATTGGGATGAATTAAAAGAGTTGTTAGAAAACAATCAAGATATTGAAGCTTTCACAGTTTCGGTAATATCAATGACTCAAGATTACGAACTAATTAATACCCGTTCCAATAGAATATTCAAAACTGGATATAAATACTGGGGTGCGGTTCATGAAACTATTGATATTGATTTAGATAGTAAATGTGCAAAAGCAGTTAACACGGCTTTAAGAATCAATCATTATGGATATTTTACAGATAATGAAGGGATTTTAAATAAGCTTAGAAGAAATTTAAAGCTGTTTGAAGACAATTACGAACTATTTCAATATGAATATTACAGAAAAAAATATGTAGAAACTATTAATAAATTAAAGGAATTTGAATAATGGCAGTAAAAGCGGCGTCAGGTTCTGGTAATCTAGTCAATGTATATACAACTAGCGGAACAGGATTAGACACTTTAGTATTCACTTTTGACAAAAACACTAGTGAAAACTTTACAGGCGATGTATCTACAGATGACTTAGCAATAGAGCTTGAGTCAATCATAGATAATGCAGACTTTTTAACATTTAAACAAACTTACACAGTATCAGGTGAAGTAACAAGTGAAACAATTACTTATACAGATGCAAGTGAAGACAAGAACATTACAATTCCAGCGGATGCAACTGACTTAATAGCAATTCATCAAGGTGGGGTTATTTCAGGTCAAAGAAAGCTAACAGGATTCCAAACTTTAGTCGGAGTTCAACAAACTTCTAAATCTGCAAATACTACTTCTGGTTACACAGTAACATTAACAGCAGTTCCAGCAGCTACAGACTATGTTTTAAGTTCTGTTATAATTGATGCGGATTTTAACGTAACGGGTTCTAGTGACTTATCAATAAGTCAAGACTCGTATGGTAAAGAAGTATTTGAAACAAATGGTTAATTAACAGGGGTTTAACCAGCCCCTTATTTTTTTTAAAGGTATAGAAATGGCAAAAGTAGAAAAAACAAAAGTAATTAGTGCTAAATTTTTAAATGAATTTAACAAATTGGTAGATAAATATAACCCCGATAAAGAGCTTAACGAATTAGCTCAAGGATCAGGGGATTTATTAGGACTTATAACAAACCTATCAAAAGAAGATGAAAGAAATGACTCTTTAATTAATTCAGTTGCAACTTTATTGAATTTAAGTGCTAATGTAAAGTTAGATAAAAAAAGAAAAGATGAATTAGTTGAATTTAATTGTAAAGCTTATTCAATGATTAAAGAAGTTGATTATGAAGAGGTTTTAGAATTAGATTATATTGAGGTTAAAAAAGAAGTTAATACCTTTCGTGCAACTTATCAATGCTAAATTAGAACAAGTACATTCTTTTATTGAGCATAATAAGATATTTAAACTAGCTAGTATTGAAGCTAAAAAGTCCGAAAAAAAACTAAAAGAAAATAAATGGAAAATACCAGACAAAAGAGAACTAACAACAGAAAAATGGGAGTATTTAGGAAATGTATGGTATTTAGCAGAGAACACAACAGAGTATTTTTACCTAGTCGAAATGGATTACTTAGAGATGATGAAATTGGTAGCATTGAAGATGCTAAGCGAGTATCAAGGCGCAGCTCCAAAGAACTAGACATATTTGATTATATTATGAGCCCTATAGGGCTTTTATTAACTCCTTTCCTTATTATATTACTGTATCCTTTCTTAATAGCATATGGAGTTATTGGAAGTATAAAAAAAAGCCCTGACTAAAAAAGTCAAGGCTTAATTTGAGGTTAAATTACAATTGCAACTAATAAAATATCCTCAATAACAATGCCAATTAAGGTGCGGAGGTTCTTGAATCACTCAAAAAAATTGAGCTGGAATCATGAGAGAATATCAATAACATACAGATAGCATCATTCTACTTTATAAGTATTAATATAACTCATAATCATGAATGCAATATAAAAAAAATATTGAAAAGAAAAAAATATGGCAGATGAAAAAATAATAATAGACTTAGAATTTACCAATAATATTAAATCTACTGTATCAGAACTGCAAAAAAGTTTATCTAAGTTAGATGCGGATTTGAATATTAAAGCAGATACCAAACAAGCTGAAAACGACGTTAAGGGCTTACAGGATCAAATCTCAAAGACTAAAGATACTTCAATCAAAGTTAATGCCGATACTTCGCAGGCTGAAAAGAATATAGATTCATTAAAAACTAAGGCAGAAGGATTAGGCAATATAAAGGCTTTTGACAATTTAGGTAGTTCAGTTGGCAAATTTGGAAAAGTGGTAGGTGGACTTGCTTTAGGTGGAGCAGTAGCAGGTTTAGGTGCGGTAGTTACAAAAGGTGCTGAAGCTGAAAATGCTCTTCAAAAATTAAGTGCTACTACTGGAGTTACTGGTGAAGAATTAGAAGCTTTGAGAAAAAGGAGTTTTGATGCCTTTAGGGCAGGGGTTGGAGAAGATATAGCAAGTGCAACGCAAGCATTAGCTAAAGCAGATAAACAATTAGGTGACTTTCTTAATCCTGACGAGGTAGATGCTTTTGTTCAAAAATCACAGGCTATTGCTGATCTTTATGATAAAGATGTAAGCGAAGTAATTGAAAAATCAAGAGGGTTTATACAAAACTTTGGTTTAGATGGTCAGGAAGCAGGGGATTTAATTGCTTTAGCTATGAGAGATGGACAAAACCAATTAGACGATGTTTTAGATACTTTAGAAGAATATCCAAGTTTATTATCTCAAACGGGTGCTAGCGCTGAAGAGTTTGTAGGAATTTTAACTCGTGGAGTCCAAGAAGGTGCGAGAGATACGGATCGCTTAGCCGATGCAATAAAAGAAGCACAAATAAGAATATTAGCAGGGGATTTTAGTGATGCTTTTGCAGGGCTTACTGAAGGTGCTAATCAGACTGAAAAACAAGTTATAGATACTGTTAATTCGATATTAACTCAAGCTCAATCGGGTGATATTGATATAATAGATGCCATTGGTTTAAGCGCAAATAAAGTAAGTGAAGCTTTGCAAGCTGGGGATATTGACAGAGCTTTAGCAGATCAGATTAACGTAGCAGTTTCAGGTACTTTAGCAGAAGAACAAGGGGCAGAATTGTATGGTAGAATATTTGGCGCTCCAATAGATGAAGAACAAATAAGACAAAAGGCACAGGAGGCAGGGCAGGCAGTTGAAGAATCATTCCAATTTCAAGGCTTTGAAGGATTACAAAGAGAATTAGAAGCTACAATTACTGAAATTGCTAATAGTATATTACCAGCTGTTCAACCTTTAATCAATACATTAACTGAAACTTTAATACCTTTAGTAGCTGAAATATTTGAGAATTTGAAACCATTAATAACAAGCCTATTAAGTGCGGTTCAGCCTTTAATTAATGCTTTGGGATCAATATTAGCACCTATTGTTGGAAAGTTAGGTGAAGCTTTAGAACCTGTTTTTGAAACATTAGCGGGATTGTTAGAAGAAGTCTTACCACCAATTGTTAGATTATTAGAACCTATCTTAAATTTAATTAGTCCTATATTAGAATTATTAAGTCCTGTAATTGTTTTATTTGCAGAACTAGTAAGGATTGCTCTCTTTCCTTTGATTGGTGTATTAAAGTTAGTAATACCACCATTAACAAGTTTAATTGAATTGCTAGTTGATAAATTAGAACCCGTTATTAAAATAATAACTCGAGGTTTTAGAGAAGTAGGCGATGCTTTACTCAGATTCTTTGGCATAGCTGAGAATGAAGCACCAATTAAAAATATAGAAGAACTAAAAAACGAAGTAGAAGATACAGGCGAAAAAACAAAAAAAACTAAGCAAGAGTTTGAAGATTACAATAAAACCTTAGATGCTACTAAAAAGAAAAATAAAAAGGCTAAGAAGTCATTTAAAGAATTAGGACTAGATGAAATAATTAAACAGTTAGGACAATTAAAATTAGCAGGCGATGAGTATTCAAAATCTTTTTATAGTGCTTTAAGTGATAGAGCTTTAGAATTAAAGCGAGCTAATGATGACTTAGCAAAATCAATTGAGCTTGTTAAAGCAGAACTATTTAATAAACCTGAAGTAAGTTTTATTGATACCACTCTATTAAGTACAAAAGAAGCGTTAACATTATTTAACAAAGATACAAAAGATAATTTAGAAGAAGTTACAAAATATTATAGAGATTCGGCAGGTAATATAATTGGTGAAACAACTGTATTAAGAAAAAAACAAGGAAAAGAGTTTGAATTAATAGATGATAGTTTCGATAGTTTTTTAGATACAATTGTTAATACTCCTGACACTTTTAGTGAAAGTGTAGAAAAGTTAAAACCTATAATATCAGACTTAGCAAATACTTTTGATGGTGACTTTGGAATAGCTACTCAATCGATAGTTAAATTCTTTAATACTTTTGATGAATTATTAGGAAATTCACAAGCTAATAATGAGGATTATCTAAAAGCTTTTGGTGAGCTTATAGGTGGATTAAGTCAGTTAACAGGTGAAAACGTAGAATTACAAAGAGCGGCCGCGGCTACTCAAGTAATAATTTCAACTGCTGTTGCGGTTATGAATGCTTATAAAGACTTACCAATATTCGCAGCTATTCCTGCAAGTGCTTTGCTAGCTGGTATAGGTGCGGCTCAATTAGCTACAATTTACGGAGCAGAAGAAGGGGTTATTGGATTAAATTCTAATTATAAGACAAAACCTAAAGGCAAGGATAATATTCCTTTCTTACTTGCTGAAGGTGAATCAGTAATGACTGCAAAAGAGACTCAAAAGAATAGAGAATTATTTGAAGCAATAAGAAAAGATCCTAACAATGGAGCTGAAGAATGGTTCAACAAAAAAATAGCTCCAAATCTTACTAATATTGGTGTTAAATTAGAGCCCGTAGAGAGCTATAATAATGTAAATCATAGCAATGCTATAGTAAGTGAATTAAAAGCCCTTAGGAGTGAGAATTCAAGCCTTAAAGATGCTTTAAAAGATGCTAGAAAAATAGAATACTATCCTAGCGAAAGAGAGATAGTAAATAATATAAATGTAAATATACCAAAAACCAAGAGTTATAGGCTATGAGTTTAAGTTTAACCCTACATGGAGCGGATGAATTAGTTACAGGTAGTCCAGATAAATCAATAGTTGCGACATCAAGTTTAACAGGGCTTACAAATTATGA
>Ga0208899_1002258_pt1 | contig 13015 bp, 15 predicted proteins | sample VirMetDEL_Nov_24_FD_184518 | JGI IMG/M metagenome (GOLD analysis project Ga0208899, IMG submission 184518) | Aqueous microbial communities from the Delaware River and Bay under freshwater to marine salinity gradient to study organic matter... | ecosystem: Environmental > Aquatic > Marine >... | reverse complement strand
AAGCATACTATCATGGGCAGTTGGTTAGATAAAGCTGAAGGTGTAATTTATAATAATTGGTCAATAGGAGAATTTAAGCAAGTAGGGAAAATTGTATTTGGTCAAGATTATGGTTTTAGTAATGACCCAAGTACATTAATTAAAACAAGCATAGATAAAGATAATAAAGTTATTTATGTTCAGCAGTGTGTATATCAAACTAAGCTTACAACAAGCGAATTAACAATACTTAATAAAAAGTATGCTGGTAAAAATCTAATAGTTGGAGATTCAGCAGAACCAAGATTAATATCTGAAATTAAATCTTCAGGTTGCAATATAGTAGCAGCTATAAAAGGGCAAGGAAGTATAACTTATGGAATTAGCTTATTACAAGATTACGATTTGGTTATTGATCCTGAAAGCATTGAATTAATTAAAGAGCTTAACAACTACTGTTGGTTAGAAAAGAAAAGCCAAACTCCACAAGATTCTTTTAACCATTGCCTTGACGCATTGCGTTATTCTGTTAGCTATCAGCTACAAAATCCAAATAGTGGAGAATACTTTTTATACTAACTTTTTTTAAATTTGTATATAACACTAACACTATAAAACTACATTACTATTATGAAGATTGAATTATCAATACCAGAATCTTTAAAAGAAATTACATTAGCTCAATATCAAAAGTGGGTTAAGATTATAGAGAATGAAGAAGTATCTACTTTCTTTCAGCAGAAGATGATAGAGATTTTCTGCAATGCTAAACTTGAAACAGTTCTACAAATGAAGGTTAAAGATGTTGATGAAGTAACACAACATATAGATAACCTATTTAATGAAAAGCCTGATTTTATACCTACATTTATTTTAAACGATATTGAGTATGGTTTTATTCCTCAGCTTGATGAAATGACTTTTGGAGAATATATTGATTTAGATTCATATTTAGCAGATTGGCAAACAATGAGTAAAGCAATGACTGTATTATTCAGGCCCATTAAATACAAGCGAAAAGATAAGTACTTAATTGAAGATTATGAAAGTGCTGATAAATATAATTTATCTGGAATGCCTTTAAACGTAGTAATGGGTGCTTTAGTTTTTTTTTGCAATTTAAAAAGCGAGTTACAAAAACATATCCTGAGCTATTTGAAAACTCAGGATTCAGTGGTAATTCCACAAGAGCTGAAGGATTCGCTAGCAAGTGGAATTGGTATCAATCTGTTTACTCCTTATCAAAGGGAAATATTAGAGAATTAGATAAAGTAACAAGAATAAACGTGCATAAGTGTTTAACCATGTTAGCATTTGAAAAAGATAAAATGCAGTTAGAAAATGATATAATGAAAAGAGCAAGAAGATGAATAGTTTTTTTAGAGTAATAGATAAAATCAAAGATGCTGTAAGTGCTGAACCTTTTAACAATGAAGTAACTTTTGGTAATATAGGAGATATAGATTTAAGCAAACAGAGTTTATTTCCTTTAGCTCATATAACTGTTAACAATGCTACCATAACAGAAAATTTAGTTCAGCATAATATGACTGTATTTTTTATGGATTTAGTAGATATTAATAATGCTGAAGATATTAACGCATTTTTAGGTAATGACAACACACAAGAAATTTTAAATACTCAATTAGCACTTGCAACAAGAGTATTAAGAGTATTACAAAAAGGTGATGCTTTTAGAGATCAATTTGAAATTGAAGGTGCTGCTGGTTGTGAACCTTTTGAAGATAGATTCCAAAACCATCTTGCTGGTTGGGCTGTTACTTTTACTATTAACACTTATGATAATATGACTTATTGCTAATGGGAGAATTTGAAAAGGCATTAGATAAATACGCTAAGTATGTTATTCAGCAAGCACGAACTAATCTTACTAAAGGTTATCCACCTTACGGTACTAAAAATGCTTCAACGAATTTATATAATAGTTTGAGCTATTATGTAGATGATGGAACTGTTTTTTTTGAAATGCTTGATTATGCACCTTTTGTAGATGAAGGTGTTAGAGGTAAAAATCCAAAAGGTTTACCAAAAAGCTCAAAGTGGTATGGAAAACAGAAAGCTCCTTTTTCTGATTATAAGTTTGGAACTAAAAGTGGTGCTAAAGGTGGGTTAACAAGAGGTTTAGATAAATGGATAATTAGAAAAGGAATAGCACCAAGAGATAAAGAAGGTAAATTTATGAGCAGAAAAACATTAAAATATTTAATGGCTCGAAGTATATATTTATCAGGTATTAGGCCAACCTATTTTTTCTCTAAACCTTTTGAAAGAGGCTGGATTAAATATAGTGATGAAATGGTTTTAGGTTTTATGGATGATAATTTAAATATAGAAGAATGAGTACATTGAGTTTAACAAGAAGCCCAAGATATATAAGAACAGCAAGTTTTACTAATGCTACTTATTTTAAATTAGAGCTTTATATTTTTACTGGTGTTATAGGTGATAAGCCAGCAACAGCAACTTATACATTAAATAAAGATGTTATTAATAATGAAACTTCAGTAACATTTGAAATAAATGAGCTGGTAAGAGATTATTATGAAGTTAATTTTAATGGTACTTATACTTCAAGTGCTGGCCAAGTGTTATGGATTATTGCAGATGTTACACCTTTTTCTGCTACTGCTGTTGGTACATTAGTTTCAACAACTTTTTTAGCTTTTGATGGTTATACTAATTTTAAAGATAATGCTAATTTTAATTATATAGAACCAGCATTAGTAACAGCTTCAGCAATTCAAGTTTTAGATACTGATTATGCTATTATACCAGTAAATGCAGAAATAGCAGAAACGGTAAACTTTAAGTTAAATGGTGTTACTGTTAGTACTCATTCTATTACTGATAATGGCAACACTAACCAAAAAATACAATACATAACAAGCACAGTTTTAAATGTTGATCAAGTAGATGTTGTTTATGATTCAGGTACAAGAACTCAAACCTTCACAATAGAACTTATTGATGAATGTAAATATCCAGTTAATAAAGTAGTATTCTTAAATAAATTAGGTGCTTTACAAAACTTATATTTCTTTAAAAAATCTGCTGAAAATTTAGATGTTAAAAGAGATGTATTTCAAAGAAACTTATTAAATGAAGTAGCTTTAACTTATGATGTTTTTGACCACCAAAGTAAGAATTTTAATATAATGGGTAATGAAAGCATTGTTCTAAATACTGGTTATGTATTAGAAGCCATGAATGACAGCTTCAAAGAATTGTTACTAAGTCAATATGTTTGGATGCTTAGAGGTGCTGTTACTTATCCAATGAATGTAAAAGATAGCAATATAGCTTACAAAACTGCTTTAAATGATAGGTTAATAAATTACACTATTAACTTTTCTTATTCTTTTGATACTATTAATAATGTTCATTAATGCAAGAATTAATAATATATATACAACCTCAGCAAAGAGATAGAGTAGAGCAAGATTACGTTAAAGTAGATTTGTTAAATGATGAAAATGTTAGCTTAACTCAAGTCATTCAAGATATTAGAGATATAGATAAGGTGTTTACTGATTATAGCAGAACCTTTAATTTGCCAGCAAGCTCTAAGAACAACAAACTATTTCAACATTGGTATAATCCTGATATTGATGGTTTTGATGCTAACATACAAAGTAATGCTAAGATTGAATTAAACTACCAACCATTTAGAGAGGGTAAAGTTAAACTTCAAGAGGTTACAATGAAAGATAATAAACCTCATACTTACAAGATTACTTTCTTCGGCAAAACTGTTAGCCTTAACAATTTATTTGGAGAAGATAAGCTTAACAACTTAGTTTGGATGGATAATTTCAGTTATCAGGCTTTAAGTTCTAATGTGTTAGCTGGTTTATCTCTTGGCTTAGATTTTACTGTTAGTAGTGTAAGTTATACAGATGCTATTATACATCCTTTAATTTCACATAGTGAAAGATATATTTATGATAGTGCTGGTAATTTAACTGATTCAGGAAATATTTCAACAGCATCTACAAACAATACTCAAAGAGGTGTTTTACCTGAAGATTTAAAACCAGCAATAAAAGCAAGCTTAATAGTTAAGGCAATAGAACAGCAGTATAATATTAACTTTAAATCAAGTGAATTTTTTGATAGTACAGAGTTTAGTAATGTTTATTTATGGTTGCATAGAGATAAGGGAAAAATAGAAAGTAAGAATTCTATTATTTTAGATTCAACAGCTTTTACTTGTGGTGGAAATCCTTCTACTGGAAGTGATGGCCCAAGTGCAATAGTGCCTTCTTCTAATTTATGTGCTTTATATACTGCTGCACCTACTCAATTTATAAATGGAGTTTATAAGATAACTAAAACTACAAATTTTGCTACTGATAACTATGATTTTTTCTTTGATGTTTCTATAAATGCTGCAACTGGTTTTACTTCTGTGCCTTATGATATTATTATTTATGATTCATTAACTGGAGATCAATTAGCTTTTAAAGGGAATAATACGGGTAATAGTAGTAAGCAAATTTTATTAGATACAGCTTCAAATCCTATGGCAATAGGAGAAAGTAAAAATATTACTTGTAGAATAGAAACCATAGCAGCTTTTGAGTTTTTAGCAACAATTACAGTAGGTCAAACAGTAACAATAACAGTAGGCACACCATTAACTGATAGATGTTTTTTTGTTTCTAACTCTTCTAATGTGCCAGTAGCAATAGATTATATAAGGCCAACTGAGCAAGTGCCTGATATTAAAGTTCTTGATTTTCTTAAAGGTTTGTTTAAGATGTTTAACTTAACTGCTTTTTTAAATTCAGATAATGAAATAGTAGTTAAAACTTTAAATGATTTTTATGGAGATAGCACAACAACACACAATTTAACAGAATATGTAGAAAAAAACCAACATACTGTTGGCGAAGCTTTACCATTTAGCAGCATTAGTTTTAATTTTCCTGAACCTAAAACAAAACTTGCACAAGCATTTTTAAACCTAAATAATTTAGAATATGGGAGTTTAGATTTTATAGCAGATGCAAGTCAAAGTAATAAATACGAAATAATTTCTCCTTTTGGTCATATGCTTTACGAAAGATTACCTGATTTAACAACTGGTACTAATACAGAAATACAATATGGATTAAGTGTTGATAGTGATGGTAATTCTGTTGTTGGTTCACCTTTGCTGTTTTATGGTATTTATAATACAAGCATTAGCACAGCTATAAACTATGTAGATAGTACAAGGCCTACTGCTGGTGGTTTAGTACCAGTAGGCACAAGAACTTCAATTACTAATTATTGGATGCCACATAATGCAAATGAGTTAGGAAGTGTTTCAACAGCTCCAGCTTATAATCTTAATTTTGGTAGTGAGATAAACAGCTATACTTTAACAGATTATGGGGGGAATAATAATAGCCTATTTCAGAAGTTTTATCAATCTTATATTCAAAGAGTATTTAACACTAAAACAAGAATATTTAAATTTAAAGCAGTATTGCCGTTGAAATTCTTATTAACTTATAGTTTAGCTGATAAAGTATTTATTTCAGGTAAAGCATATACTATTAATAAAATAACTACTGATTTACAAACTGGTAGAAGTACATTAGAACTATTAAACGAACCAAGCTAAATGAAAACAATAATAGAAGCATTAGAGTTTATAAAAGAGATTAAAGCATACGATAAAAATATTATTATTGCTTTAGGAGTTAACAAAGTAGCACTAACATTTAAAGAAGGTTTTTACATTAAAAAATTAGAAAATAAACTCAAGGAATTATGATTAAAAAGGAGTTAAATGCTAAAATGAATATTGAAACAGCTAAAGCATTGAAAGATGTTAAAAAGCTGGATAAGAGTATTCAAGGTGTGCCTAATAGTATAAAGGATGCTGAACAGCAAACAGGTAAATTAAACAAAGGGTTAAAGGCAACTGATAAAACTGCTGGTGGTGTTAGAGGTGCAATTAATAAAATAGGGTTAGCTTTTAAAGCTGCTGGTATTGGTTTAATTATTACTGCCTTTGCTAAGTTAACAGAATTGTTTCAAACTAACCAAAGGGTTATGGATGCCTTTAATGTTATAGGTGAAACGACAACAATAATATTTAATGATTTATTCAATGCTATTTTTAATACTGCTGATGAATTAGGAAAAGCAAATGATGGTTTTAATGCTATGGGTAAAATCGTAGATTCAGTTATTACAATTGCACTAACACCATTGAAGCTAACTTTTAACGCAATTAAAGCAGCGGTTCTAGGTGCACAATTAGCATGGGAATCTTCTTTTCTTGGTGATGGCGATCCTGAAACTATAAAGGAATTAAAAGCATCATTAGCAGAAACTGGTGAAGATGTGCTTCAAGTTGGTAAAGATTTAGGCGGTGCTTATGTAGATATTTTTAATAATGTACGTGAAGCAGCAGGAGAAATAACAGAATTTACAACAACAGCAATAGGTAAAATATCTGAAATAGATATTAAATCAAGTATTGCTAGAGCAAAGGCAAATGTAGAGCTTGCAAAAGCAGCAGAGATAGCAAGAGTACAACAACAAGGTTTAGTTGAGCAATACGATAGAGAAGCAGAAAAACTAAGGCAAGTTAGAGATGAAGAAAGAAATACTATTGCTGAAAGAATACAAGCTAATGATGATTTAAAAGCTGTTCTTGATGAACAAGAGGAAGCTATGCTAAAGCAAGTTGATTTACAAATTAGGCAAGCACAAGCACAACACGACTTAAATGGAACGCAAGAAAGTTTAATAGCATTATTAGAAGCACAAAATGAAAAAACAGCAGTATTAGCACAAATAGAAGGTTTTAGAAGTGAGCAGAAAGCAAACGATTTAGCATTAAGTAAAGAGCAACTTGAACTTGAACAAACTATAAAAGATGCAACAGCAGAAAGAACAATTAACGAATTAAACGCTAACGCTGAATTAATTAAAGGTGATGAAGAACGAATTTTAAAACAACTTGAAAACCTGGAGATTGAAAGAGGTATAGAAGAAGAAAGGTTAACACTTAAAAGAGATTCTTATAAGCAAGATACTCAAGCTTATGTAGATTCTCAAATTGAGTTAGAAAATTTTATATCAGAATCTAATATTAGAAAAGCTACTTTAGATAATGAACTAACACAAGCAAGGTTAGAAAATAAGAAAAAAGAAGATGAAATAGAACAGCAAAAAATAGATGGAGTAAAAAACACTTTAACTACAATAGCTAATTTAGCTCAACTCTTTGCTGGTGAAAGTGAAAAAGAACAAAAGAAAGCTTTTAAAATTCAGAAGGCTGCCAACATAGCACAAGCATTAATTGATACTTATGCAAGTGCAACAGCAGCTTATAAATCTTTAGTAGGTGTACCAGTAGTAGGCCCAGCATTAGGTATAGCAGCAGCAGCTGCAGCGGTTACTGGTGGTTTGTTAAATGTAAAACAGATTCAGGCAACAGAATTTCAAGGATCAAGTTCAAGTGGTGGTGGTGGTGGTACTTCACCTTCTTATTCTTCAACTGGTGCAACACAACAAGCACCTGATTTTAATATAGTAGGGCAAAGTGGATTTAATCAAATTGCAACTGCTTTAGGCCAAAACAACAATACACCAGTTAAAGCTTATGTAGTTAGTGGTGATGTAACAACAGCACAAGCATTAGAAAACAATATAATAGATACAGCAACATTTTAAAAAATAGAAACAATGAAAATAATAGAACTTTTAATAGATGAAGAAAACGAAGTAAATGGAATCGAAGCGGTGAGTTTAGTATCTGCTGGAGCAATAGAATCAGATTTCATAAGTTTAAATTCTCAGGAAATTAAGTTAGCTAAAGTAAATGATGAAAAACAAATACTTATGGGAGCTGCTTTAATTCCTAATAAACCAATTTTTAGAAAAGGTGATGATGAAGATTACTATGTTTATTTTAGTAATGAAACAGTTAGAAAAGCTTCTGAATTATTCTTTAAAAATGGCAATCAAAACAACGCAACCTTAGAACATAATTTAGATATTAATAATTTAACAGTAGTTGAAAGTTGGATAGTAGAAAATACTGAAAAAGATAAATCAGCTATTTACGGTTTAGATGTACCTGTTGGTACTTGGATGATATCAATGAAAGTTAACAATTCTGAAATATGGAATGATTTTGTAAAAACAGGAAAAGTAAAAGGATTTTCTATTGAAGGTTACTTTGCAGATAAAGCAACTATTCAAGCAAGTAAAGATGAAAGCGAAATAGAAGCACTTAAAAAAATAGAAGAAATTAAAAATCTATTTACTAAAAAAAAAAGATTAGTTTAGAAAGCTTTTCTGATTATCCTGATTCAGTAAGCAACAATGCTAAAAGAGGTATTGAACTTAACGAAAAAGTTAATAATAAATGTGCTACTCAAGTTGGAAAAGTAAGGGCACAACAATTAGCAAAAGGTGAAGCAGTTAGTGTAGATACGATTAAAAGAATGTATAGCTATTTATCAAGAGCAGAAGAATACTATAATGAAGGAGATACTAAAGCGTGTGGAACTATTTCTTATTTATTGTGGGGTGGTAAATCTGCTTTAGGTTGGAGTAAAAGCAAACTTAAAGAACTTGGTGAAATAGATTTAGCTTCTATGGTTATAGATGATGATTTTGCTGTTATAGATGATCGGTTAGCTTATAGCACACAAGAGAAAGCAGAAGAGATAGCTAAGAACATAGGTTGTAAAGGTTATCATACTCACGAATTTGAAAATAAAACTTGGTATATGCCATGTGAAAAACATATAAATTAATAATTATGAGAAATAAAATTAAAAGAGGTGAAAAAAGCAGAACCTCACCAAGAGCTGGAAGCAGAAAAGGTTGTTTATGTGATGATGGTACTTATAAAACTAAATGCTGTAATGGTACACTAAGGGCTCAAGGTGTAGGAAAAACACAAGCATAAAAAAAAGGTATAACAATAATTAATAAATAATACATTACTATTATGAAAACATTAGAAACGATTTACAAAAAACTTAATTCAGTAGAGAAAACTGAGTTAGAAACTCATAAAGTAGAATTATCAGATATAGAAGATTTAAAAAAAATATTAAATAAATCAAAACAAATTATAAAAGAAATTAAAAGTTTTGAAAATAAAATAAAAAGTGAACAAAAAACACTTAGAAAAGCAGTAGGTGATTATAACTCTTTGTCAAACAAACTTGATGAAATGGAAAAAGAAAAATCGCCATTATATTCGCAAATGGTTAAACTTATGGATAAAATTAAAATAACCGCCAAAGAATTAGGGGTTAATGCTAATTCAATAGATGGTATGCAAGATGCAATAAAGCTGCAAGATGAAATGAGTAAAAGAAGTGCATTTGGTGGTGAAGCAGATTTAATGTTTATGAGTTAATTAAAAAAAAAGGTATAACACTTTAATAATAAAATTACATTACTATTATGAAAGCAAACGAAGTATTAAACAAAATCAAATCCATAGTAGGTGTAGAACTAACTGAAGAAGTTAATCTTGCCGAAATGAAATTACAGAACGGTACTGTTGTAGAAGCTGAAAAATTCGAAAAAGGCGAAGCAGTATTTATTAAATCAGATGATGAAAAAATAGCACTTCCAGTAGGAGAATATATCCTTGAAGATGGAAGGTTATTAGTAGTTGAAGAAGAGGGTTTAATAGCAGATATGAGAGATGTATCTGATGATGTACCAGCTAAAGAAGAAGAAATGGCAGAAGAGAAGAAAGAGGAGAAAGAAGATATGATGCCAGATGATGAAGCAGCAGTTTATGACTGGGCTGGAATGGAAAAAAGAATTAAAAATTTAGAAATAGCTGTTGCTAAACTTAAAGAAGCCAAAGAAGGTGGAGATACAGAAGTTGAAGCAGCTAAAGAAGAAGTTAAAGAAGAATTGTCAACTGAAGTTGAGCTTTCTACTGAAACACCTGAACCAATTAAACATTCTCCAGAGATCAAAGAAGAAGGATTTAAAATAAATAAATCAAATTATCCTAAAACTTTACAACAGAGAATTTACCAAAAATTAAATAATTAAAAAAAAATGGCAACAACAATTACAACAACATATGCCGGTGAATTTAAAAATAGATACATCGCAGCAGCCCTTCTAAGTGGGAAAACCTTAGATAATGGTGGAATGACTGTTCTACCAAACATAGCTTTTAAAGAAGTAATTCAAAAAGTAGCTATGGGTGATGATTTTATAGTTAATGCAACTTGTGATTATGCAGATGCAGGAACTTTAACTGTTACTGAAAGAGTGCTTGAAGTAGAAGAATTTCAAGTTAACAAAACTGAGTGTAAGAAAACTTGGGCTCAAACATGGCAAGCTGCTGAAATGGGATATTCTGTAATGAATCAGAGTTTACCTAAATCATTTGCTGATTTTATTACTCAACAATACATTGCTAAAATTGCTCAAAAAACTGAACAAAATGTTTGGGCTGGTGTTAATGCTAACGCTGGAGAATTTGATGGAATTACTACTATTGCTGGAGCAAACATTGCTTCTTTAGCTGGTGGGGCTATTGTTGTAGGTACTACTGTAACTGCTGCAAATGTTACTACTGAGCTTGGTAAAGTGGTTGACCACGTAGCAGCTAACACACCTGCACTACTTGATAAAGAAGATTTAAGAATTTATGTAGGAAACGGAATTTTCCAAGCTTACATTAGAGCTTTAGGTGGTTTTGCATTAACTGGTTCTGCTGGTACTGATGATAAAATGACTCAATGGTATGATGGTGGTGGTTTAACTTTTGATGGTATTCCAATTTTCTTAGCACCAGGAATGCCAGCTAACAAAATGATATGTACACAAATTTCTAACCTATTCTTCGGATGTGGGTTCTTAGGTGATTTATCTGAACTTCGTTTAGTTGATACTTCTGAAACTTTAGGAGATCAAAACGTAAGATTCATTGCAAGATGGAAAGCTGGAGTACAAATCGGGCTTTTAGGTGAGGTTACTTATTACACCTAATCAATAAATTATAAACTTTAAGGGAGTGTAAAAACTCCCTTTATTAATACTAATAAAATGGCGTGTGATATAACAGCTGGGCGTAAAGTACCATGTAAAGATATAATCGGAGGAATAACTCGTATTTGGTTTGTTAACTTTGGTGATATGGGAACTGTAACAGAAACTGATGATGCAATTAGTGATATGACTGGAACTTTTTCTGCTTATCAATATGATGTTAAAGGAACTTCAAATCTTGAGCAAGCAATTAACAGCTCAAGAGATACTGGAACTACCTTTTTTGAGCAAACTTTAACTTTATCTTTACCAAAATTAAGCAAGGAAGATAACAAGGAAGTTAAATTACTTTCTTATGGCCGTCCCCATATAGTAATAGAAGATTACAATTCTAACTTCATTTTAGCTGGTTTAGATTATGGCTGTGAAGTTACTGGTGGTTCTATTGCTACTGGTGCTGCTATGGGAGATTTTTCAGGATACAGTTTAACTATGGTAGGCTCTGAAAAAAAGCCTGCTAATTTCATTCTTAATGGAACTTCAGCTGATCCGTTTGCTGGAATGAGTAGTGCAACAGTTACAATAGTAGTTGGAACTAATAGCTAAAATGGAATCTTTGTTAGTTTGATTCAATATATATAGTGTTTAATTGAGGGAAGGTTTTTAGAAATAGCCTTCCCTTTTTTATTTAAAAAAATATGCAAGTATTAACAACAAGTGGAACAAGATTGATTAACTTTACAAGTAGAGTTAAAATAGATAATGCTAAAACTTATTCTATTGTGATAAAGTCAGAAGAACAAAACAAAGTTATTTTCACAGATGCTAACGCAACTTTTACTGAAGTTAAGTATTACTACACTTACAGCACTACACAAGCACTAACAGAAGCTAATTTTTACACCTATGAGATAATGAATACTACTGATGGTGTATTAATTTATAGAGATAAGATATTTTCAACAGATCAAACATTAAGCACTTTTAATATAAGTAATAATGTTTATGTTGAACAGAGTACTGGTGATAACCAATATATATTTGCATAATGGATAATTTACATTTAATACAGCTCTCAGGTTATGATAGGCCCATCATTACTGAAGAAAGAAACCAAGATTGGATTGGCATTGGTGAGAATAATGATTATTATGAATGCCTTATTCAGGCTTATATGGATTCAACAACCAACAATGCAGTTATTAATGGAGTTGTTAACCAAATTTATGGCAAAGGTTTAGATGCTACTGACAGCAACAGAAAGCCTGAGCAATACGCACAAATGCGAAGCTTGCTAAAAGCTAAAGATTTAAGAAGAGTGTGTCAAGATTTAAAGTTATTAGGTGAAGGAAGCTTTCAAGTTACTTACAAAGGCAATCAAATAGCAAGCATTACACACTTCCCAAGAGAAACATTAAGAGCTGAAAAAGTAGGAGAAGATGGTGAAGTTAAAAATTACTTATATTCTGCTGATTGGTCAAAGGTTACAAAGAATTCTACATTAAAGAAATTTCCAGTTTTTGGTAGTGGTGCTAAGAATGAGATTTTTATAGTTAGAAGATATGTTACTGGCTATTATTATTATTCTCCAGCAGATTATCAAACAAGCTATGCAGTGTTAGAAAAAGAAATAGCAGATTATCTCATAAATGATTGCATAAGTGGTTTTTCAGGCACAAAAATTGTGAATTTTTCTAATGGAGTGCCTTCACCAGAAAAACAAGAAATTATAAAAAACCAAGTTTTAAACAAGCTTACTGGATCAATGGGCGAAAAGGTTATTATTAGTTTTAACGATAATGCCGAAAGTAAAGCTACTGTTGATGATGTGCCTTTAAATGATGCACCACAGCACTATTCTTATTTATCAGAAGAATGCAAGAAAATGATTATGTTAACACATAGGGTTACATCTCCATTATTACTTGGTTTATCTTCTGCTAATGGTTTTTCTTCAAATGCTGATGAAATTATTAATGCAAGTAACTTATTTAATAACATAGTTATAAAGCCTTATCAGCATCTAATT
>Ga0208899_1002254_pt1 | contig 13028 bp, 18 predicted proteins | sample VirMetDEL_Nov_24_FD_184518 | JGI IMG/M metagenome (GOLD analysis project Ga0208899, IMG submission 184518) | Aqueous microbial communities from the Delaware River and Bay under freshwater to marine salinity gradient to study organic matter... | ecosystem: Environmental > Aquatic > Marine >... | reverse complement strand
TATAACTACAGTAGATGCTACTGGGTTTAGTGAATTATTGGTTAATAGTAGGGCAACTATCGTCAATGTTATTAATCAAGCCTTAAATGAAAAAGGAAAAGAGGTGCTTGTATAATGTCTGGTCAATTTCCAACAAGTCCACAGGCAAGTAGTGCTGATATAGGTTCAGAGCAAAAAACTATAGTAACAACTACAACTTCTGGTAGGGTTCAAACTAGACAGATTGATGGGCAAAAATTTACTTTAAAATTATCCTACCCTCCTATGAGAAGAACAGATTTTGCACCCATTAAAGCGTTTTTAATGAAGCAAAGGGCAAGATTAAATACTTTTACAATAATACCGCCAGTTGTTTCTAATGCACAGGGTGTCGCTACAGGAACGATAAGTGTTGATGGTGCTATAAGTGCAGGAGCTACAACTTGCACTATAGATGGCATGACAGTAGGCACTAATGATATATTAAAGGCAGGGGATTATTTTAAATTTGCTAGTCATGAAAAAGTTTATATGGCTGTTGAAGATTTAGATTCAGATGGCACAGGCTCTGGAACATTAACCTTTGAACCACCTTTAAGGGAAGATGTAGCTGATGATATTCAATTAACTTATGATAATGTGCCTTTTTTTGTAAGATTGGCAAATGATGTCCAAGAATATTCTATTATAACTAATGACCTTTATAATTATGAGGTTGATTTAATAGAAAGTTTGTAAATGGCTAGAGACCTTACCACAGCAGTCAAAAATGAATTGGCAACCGATAGTCTGCAACCTATTAATCTTATTTATATTAATGTAGGTGCGGGTTTAAGGGTTACTGACCATTATAAAAACGTAACTTATGATAGTAATACATATACTGCATCTTCATTGTTTACTAAGTTGTCGGCAGTAACTGAATCCTCAGAAATACAAGTCAGCAATATCACAGTTACTTTTACAGGTGCTGACCAAACTATAACCTCATTATTTCTAAGTAATCCTTATTTGGAAAAAGAAGCTGAAATATATAAGGGTTTTATAGATGGCAATGAAGCTCTAATATCTGACCCATTTTTGTTATTTAAGGGCAGGATTGAATCATTTAGTATTAATGAAACCCTTAATAATTCTAGGGTTAATGTGTCTATTGCTTCTCATTGGGCGGATTTTAGTAAAGTAGAGGGTAGAAAAACAAATACAGGTTCACAACAACTACACTTTCCAGATGACTTAGGCTTTGAATTTGCAAGCCAAACAGTTCAAGATATAAAGTGGGGTAGGTCATGATGGAAGATGTTGTGGGATTGTTTAAGCAGTTTGAGAAATATGAAAATAAATCTACAAGGCAGATAGAGAATTATTTAAAACCATCAATAGAGCTAAATCAATATGTAACCTTTTATGATGAGCATAGTATAGTTGGCTTTGTGAATTGGGCATATTTACATCATTTAGTCCAAGAAAGATTTAAATTAACTGGTAAAATAAAACGGAATGAATGGAACTCTGGTAATAACTTATGGTTAATTGATATCTTATCAATAGATAATACTTTTGCTATGATGAGATGGGTGTATAATTATTTTAAAAAAGAATTGAAAGTCAATAATTCAATAAACTGGTGCAGAGTTGATGATGGTGTTTATAGGGTTGGACAAAAGTTTAAAAGGGATTTTCACTAATGGGTAGCGTTGTTGATGCTGTTGTCAATGTCGTAAATGACTTTATTGGTTGGCTATTGCCTATTCCAGATGTTCCAGAGTTTGGAGCTTCTGAGCAGGTTCGTGGTGTATTAATCAATAAACAGTCTAATAATGCTCAAATACCAGTTGTTTATGGAAGAAGAAAAGTTGGTATTACTCGTGTTTTTGTTGAGTCATCTGGTTCAGATAACGAGTATTTATATATCGCAGGTGTTGTCTGTGAGGGTGAAATAGAAGAAATTGAAGAAATATACCTAGATGATAAAAGGGTAATATTTGATGGTGCTTTAGATGATGGAGTTGTTAGGGAAGTTAGTTATGGAGATTTAAACTTTTATAAAGGTAGTACTTCATATGTGCAGGTACAAGCCTTTTATGGCACAGATGACCAAATAGCATCTTCAGTCCTAACACCCTCAATAAATTGGACTACAAATCATAGATTAAGGGGTGTTTGTTATTTAGCTTTTAGATTAAAATGGAATCAAGATATATTTAGTTCTATTCCAGATATTAAAGTGGTTTTAAAAGGAAAAAAGGTTTATGACCCTAGAGATGCTACAACTAAATACTCCCAAAATTCTGCTTTAGTTTTATTGGATTATCTAAGAAATACAAGATATGGCAAAGGCTTACCAGATGATGCTTTTGAGCCTAATTTTGCATCATTTCAAACTTCAGCTAATGAAGCAGATACTTTAATAGTTCCTAGAACACAGGTGGTAACACCAGTTGCAGGGATTACAAAACAAGATTTTAATGGTTATTATAATGACCAAACAACTTTCTTTATAAATAGGTCATTTAGTAGTACCGATAAAATTACATCAATAAATGGTATTGGAACTGGTCAATATAGTTCAGATAGATATTTTGGTTATATAAACGCACCAAGTTCTGAAACCTTTGAATTTCAAACAAGCTCAGATGATGCTAGTCATGTTTATATTGGTGATGATGGTCAAACTGTAGATAATTTATTAAAAGAAATAGAAGCTGATAGAACTGCTAAACTTATTGTAAATAATGGTGGTTTGCACGCTAATACTACAAGGTCTGGAAGTAAAGCTCTAACAAGTGGTGGTATATATCCTATAGTGATTTATTATGGTAATGCTCCAGCTGGAGGAAGTTTAACTTTTAGATGGCGTGTAAGTGGTGGTGTTTATTCTACAGATTTATCAACTATTTTTTCAAATGGTGAATATGTAACAGACGAAGTGCCTGCAATTATAAAGTTTGAAACTAATGCTGTATTAGACACAGACCAAAAAGTATTGGAAAACGTTAAAAAACTAACAAATCCAATGAGTGCCTTATTTACTTATAATAATGGTGTTTATAAAGTAAAAATTGAGGGTACTGGTTCAGCTATTAAAACCATAACAGCAGACCACGTTGTTGGAGGTGCTAAAGTTTTAGGTGAGAGAAAAAACAATAAATATAATCGAGTTATAGGAACTTTTGTAAACCCTTTTAAGAATTATCAAAACGATACAGTAACATTCCCCCCTGCTGATGATAGTAACGTAGAAACAAACTTTCAACACGCTACAATGCTTGCTGAAGACAATAACACACTATTAGAGGGTAATTTCCAGTTCCCTAACGTAACCAACACATATAATGCTGAAGCACTATGTGAGATTATATTAAGACGTTCCAGAAACCAATTACAGATACAGCTAACATTAACCTCAGAGTTTTTAGAATTAGAAATAGGTGATATTGTAGCTATTACATATCCAACAGGTGGATTTGATGCTAAACCATTTAGAGTTTTGGGTATGGAAATTAATGAAGATTTGACAGTAAATGTCCAGTTGTTCGAACACCAAGATAATTTTTATACATTTAATGAAAAGAACCCAATACCAACAATACCAGATACGACATTACCAAATCCATTTATAGTTCAAGCACCAGTTATAGAGGTATTAGATGAGCTAAGAGCCTTAAATGAAGAAGCTATTAGTGTTCTATTAGTTGATGTACAAGCTACAGATGAATTTATAGTGGATTTTGAGGTACAAGCTAAGAAAAGCACAGATACTGCTTATATTAACTTAGGTAGAGGTGCGAGTTCTAAGTTTGAGCTTGCTAACGTAGAAGATAATGCTATTTATGATGTTAGAGCAAGGTCAGTTTCATCTATTAGTAGGTCGGTATTTGTATCAGCACAGCATCAAGTTGTAGGTAAAACAGCACCTCCTGCCGATGTAACAAACTTTCAAGTTAATATTGTAAATACAGAAGCTCATTTAAGTTGGACACCAGTACCAGATTTAGATTTATCACATTATATTATTAGACATAGTCCTTTAACTACTGGAGCTATATTTTCTAATGCTATAACATTAATTGATAAGGTATCAAGACCTGCAAATACAGTAACTGTTCCTGCATTAACTGGCACATATTTTATAAGGTCAGTTGATAAAATTGGTTTAAAATCACTTAATGCAACCAGTAATGTGGCTTTAATAGACAATGTTAAAAACCTAAACTTGGTTGCAAGTTCAACTCAAGACCCAACTTTTACAGGCACTAAAACAGATGTTATTGTAGTTGATGATGCCTTAATACTAGAAACAGCCTTGTTTGATAGTGTTTCTGGTGATTTTGACGATGGCTTAGGAAACTTTGATGGTGGTGCAGGTACAGTTTTATCAAGTGGAACATATGACTTTGATACATACATAGATACTGGTGGTGTTTATAGTAGTAGAATAACAGCTACTGTAAATATGGAAAGACAAGACTATGTAAATTTATTTGACGATGCTAGTGGAAATTTTGATGCTAGAGAGGGTTTATTTGATGGAGCTAATGATACCTTTGGAGATGTAAATGTACAGCTACAGATAGCTAAAACAAACGGAGACCCAGTAAGTGGCACATACTCTAATTTTCAGAAGTTTAATGTCGGTGATTATACTGGTAGGGCATTTAAATTTAGGGCAGTTTTAATAAGTGATGATGTTGAAGCATCACCTAAAGTTACTGGTTTATCAGTACAAGTAGATATGCCAGAAAGGGTATATTCAGAAAAAGATATTGCTAGTGGAACTGATACTAATGGCAAAGTGATAACATTTAGTCCTGCATTTAAGGAAATATCTGGAGTAGGTATTTCTGCAAGTAACTTGGCTAGTGGTGATTATTATGCTATAACAAGTAAAAGTGCTACTGGTTTTACTATAGAATTTTTTAACAGTTCAAATACCACAATAGACAGAACATTTGATTATGTGGTAAGAGGGTATGGAGAACTAGCATCATGAGGTTAGAATATGTCACAAAATGATTTTACTATTGCCAATCAAAGTTTCCCTGCCTTTAGAGCAGATTTAAACTCAGCCCTACAAGCACTAGCAAGCAACAATTCTGGAGGTTCAGCACCTAGCACAACTTTTGCTAATATGTGGTGGTACGATAGCTCTAATAACATTATGTATATTAGAAACGAAGACAATGATGCTTGGATAAAGTTTGCAGAATTAGACCAAGCTAATGATAAATTTGTTTTAAGTGGCACATTACAACTAGATGATGGAACAGTATCAGCACCTGCTTTGACATTTAACTCTGATACGAATATGGGTATCTATAGAGGTGGCACAGACATATTAAAATTTGTAACAGCAGGAACAGATGCAGTTACGATAGATGCTTCACAAGGTGTTACACTAGCAGGAAAATTAGATGTTTCTAATGGCACAATTAAGCTAGATGGTAATTATCCAACTGGTACAGATAATGTAGCTTTGGGTAATTCGGCACTTACATCTATAACAACAGGTATTGCTAATACCTTTATTGGAAATGCGTCTGGAGATGCCTTAACAGAAGGGCAATATAATGTTGGTATAGGAATGAACGCTCTTGGAGTTGATACTCAAGGTAGTAGAAATGTTGCTGTTGGCTATGGAACTTTAGATGCACAAAACTTTACTTCAGCCACAGATTCATACAATACAGCAGTTGGTCATTTGGCAGGAACATCAGTAACAACAGGTATTTCTAATACCCTTATTGGTGGCTTGGCAGGTGATGCTTTAACAACTGGAAGTTACAATGTTAGCTTAGGTACTGCATTAGGTTTAGACACACAGGGTAGTAGAGCAGTTGCTATAGGCTTCGGAGCTTTAGGAACTCAAAACTTTACTTCTGCTACAGATAATTATAATGTAGGGGTTGGTTATTATGCTTTAGTTAACAACTCTACTGGTGTAAGAAATTCTGCTGTTGGAGCTTCTGTTATGGAAGCAAATACTACAGGAAATTATAATGTAGGATTAGGTTCTATAGATGCTAGTGGGTTATCTACATTAAGATATAACACAACTGGTTCTAGCTTAGTAGCTATTGGTGCAGGAGCTTTGGCAAAAAACACCACAGCATCTAACAATACAGCAGTTGGTTATCAGGCATTAAATGCAAATACAACTGGAACTGCAAACGTATCTATGGGTACAAATTCACTTGATGCAAACACTACAGGTAATTATAATAATGCTTTTGGTCAACATGCTTTAGGTGCAAACACTACAGGAAATGGTAGCACAGCAGTTGGACATGCTGCATTAACAGTAAATACAGGTAGTTACAACACAGCAGTTGGTTTTACTGCTTTAGCAGCAAATACAACAGGTTTACAAAATGTAGCTTTAGGTACTGAAGCACTAGTTTCTAGTACCACATCAGATAACAACACAGCAGTTGGTTATCGTGCAGGATTTAGTAATACTACAGGAACTCGTATAACAGCTATTGGTCGTTCTGTTTTAAATGGGAATACGACTGGTGTTGATAACACAGGTGTAGGTGGCATTGATGCTGCCGCTGCAGCTACTTTAGGAAATAACACAACTGGAGCAAACAACGTAGCTGTTGGTGGTGGTGCTTTACATTCAAACAATACTGGAAGTAACAACACAGCAATCGGTTATCGTGCATTAAAGGCAAATATTGCTGGTCAGTATAATACTGCTATTGGTCGTTCAGCTTTAGGAGCAGTCAATGCTAGTACTAACACAGCTGTTGGATATTTTTCAGGTGGAGGTCTTACCTCTGGTGCTAATAATGTTTTTGTAGGTAAAGATTCAGGTTATTTAATTACCAGTGGTAGCAAAAACACTGTCTTAGGTAGTTTCTCTGGCAATCAAGGTGGCTTAGACATAAGAACATCAAGCAATTACATTGTGTTATCAGATGGTGATGGTAATCCTGCTATGCACTTTTCAGCCTTTAATACGGCAAATGATGCAACTCCAGCTAAAATAAGTTGGGGTAATTATCAGAGTGATGGTTCTGGTAGAGGCGGTCAGTTTTACTTAGATAGCGCACAGTCGATCTGGTATAATTCAACTACTGGAACTAGCTTACGTTATCATGTTCAATTTAGAAATCCTAATGGATTAGTTGGGCATATTACAACGACAGGTTCATCAACTGCATATTCTACATCCTCAGACCACCGACTAAAAGAAAACGTAACAACAGATTGGGATGCAACAACAAGACTAAAGCAACTTAATCCAGTTCGTTTTAACTTCATAGCAGATGCTGATACTACAGTAGATGGTTTCTTGGCACATGAAGTGCAATCAGTTGTACCTGAAGCTATTAGTGGCACACACAATGAAGTAGATGCTGATGGCAACCCTGTCTATCAAGGTATAGACCAAAGTAAACTTGTACCTTTACTTGTAAAGACAATACAAGAATTAGAAGCTAGAATAGTAGCTTTAGAAAATGCCTAATAACTTAAAAGGAGAATAAAATGGATGAAAAAACAGCGGAAGAAATAGCACAAGACTACACAGCTATGGGTCACTCAGTAGACCTTATCAATGCTATTATCGGTGGAACAGCAATGGCAGATGATACAGCTGAAGACAAACAAGACTGTGTTGATAGGAACGTAGCACACTTAGAGATTATGGTGGCTAAGGACTATTGGACAGATGAAGATATGACAGCAGTTAATTCTGCAATCACAGCAGGTCAAGGATACACAGCATGAGTGATATGATAACTATTGATGGAAAAGAATATAAGCCAGAAGATTTAGATGAAACACAAAAATATTATCTTATGCAGATAAATATTACACAGCAAGAAGCCGATAATATAAAAGTAAAGTTAGACCAGATGACAGCTTCAAATATGTTTTTCAAAGACCAATTAGCAAAATCATTAATGAAAGAGGAAGAAGAAAAATAGGTGTGAATGTTTAAATGTTTTGTGATTATTTGTAGTTTAATTGACCCTAATAATTGTTTACAATTAGAAGATATTACAGACATTCACAAAACAGAAGAAAGTTGTATAGAAAGAGCAATAGAAATATCAACTAAAGTGCCTTATTATTATCCTAATTATAGGGCAAAAAAATATAAATGTAAAAAACTTGCGAAAGGGCAGTTAATATGAATAAAACACCTATCGACATGACTGCCGCAACAACAGCAGGTGCATCTTTATTCGGAATGTTACCAGAGATGGCAGCATTAATCGGCTCATTATTATCTATTATATGGTTTTCCATTCGAATTTATGAAACTGAAACTGTACAAAAACTTCTAGGAAAATAATGGAGACTTATCATAGACCCTGTGACAATATCGCTTGCTGTTGGTGTAGCTTCTAAAGCATTTGATGCTATTAAGAAAGGATTTGCTATTGGTCGTGATTTGGAACAAATGTCTGGCGATTTATCACGTTGGATGGGTGCAGTTTCAGATGTAGATAATGCCGAAAAGCAAGCTAAAAACCCACCATTATTTAAAAAATTATTTGACAAACAATCTATAGAACAAGCTGCAATTCAAGCCTATACAGCTAAGAAAAAGCTAGAGGAACAAAGATATGAGCTAAAGATGTTCCTTAACATGACTTATGGACACCAAGCCTATAATGAATTATTGGCAATGGAGGGTCAGATAAGAAAAGAACGTCAAGAATTAGTTTATAAACAACAAAAGATGAGACAACAAATATTTGAAATAGTTGGTTGGTTTTTTATTGCTGCATTAGTTATTGGATTTTTTGGTTTAGTGGCAAATATTTGGATAAAAAATGCAAGAGCAGATAGTTATACATATAAACCTAAAGAATACACAACCAAACAAAAGATAAATCAAGGCATAACACCTAATCCTAAATATACAACTTGTAGATTAAAAAAAAGAATTAAATCTCAAACTACAGGAAAGCAAGCCTGTATTTATCAAGGTGGAAATAGAACTTATGAAATGATGATTGAAAGTTGGTGTCCAAAACAATATAAATGTATTTATAATCCCAACCAAGATGAGCCAAATATTGATAAGGTTATGGAAAGTTTAAGAAGTGTTGCCAAATAAATCACCTTGTATTGGAGTTTGTAAGTTAGATGAAAATAAAATATGTATAGGATGCAAGCGAACCATAAAAGAGATAATGGAAGCATTTAATGCTAGTCGCTGAAACCACAAAAGGTTTAATCGGTGAATATATATGTGCAACTTCATTACTTGAGCTTGGTTGGAAAGTATCAATGGCACAACAAGATAGTGTGGATTTGATAGCTTGGAAAGACGATAATTATTTAAGAGTGCAAGTTAAATCAGCATCATTGAGATTAGAAAAAAGCAGAGCCACAGCTATTTATCATTTCAATAATGGTAGTGGTAGGAAAAAACATATAAAAGGTGTAGAAAGTTATGATATATTGGCACACGTTGGAATTAATCATAGAAGAGTTGTCTTTAATGCAACAGAACAAATACAAGTATTATCACAAAGATACAGAAAAGATTTTTTCGAAAAAAATGATATCGAATATTTTACATTTCAAAAAGCATTGCAAATAGTTAATGAGAGGAAACTACAATGAGATGGGAAAATTATCCTAATTTTACTGAAAAAGAGTTAGCTTGCACCTTTACTGGGAAATGTTTTATGAATGAGCATTTTATGGGTAAATTGCAAGAATTAAGAACTGCTTATGGCAAACCATTAATTATTACTAGTGGATTTAGAGACCCAAAACACCCTGTAGAAGCATCAAAGAGCAGACCCGGTGTTCATACTAGAGGAATGGCAGTTGATATTGCTTGTGATGGACAAGAAGCATATAAATTGATTAGATTAGCGATTAATCTAGGTTTTAAGGGCATAGGGATTAAGCAAAAGGCATCTGGTAGGTTTATTCACCTAGATACTTATGACGAATCCCCTAGACCAAATATATGGAGTTATTAAAATGATACAAGCATTATTACCATTATTACAACCTGCAATGGGAAAAGTTTTAGATTTAATACCAGACCCAAAGGCTAAAGAGAAAGCTAAAATGGAAATGGAAAAAGAAATCCAAAAAGCAGAGGGTTCTTTTAGGGATTTTGTGGTTGCTTATGAGGGTCGAGGAGATCAAGTCCATTGGACAATCCAAATATTAAGAGGTTCAGTAAGACCTGTATTAACTTATTTATTGGCAGGTGCTTTTATTTATGGCTTTTTAACTCGGAATGTTGAACAAGATACTATGGAAATGTTATGGCAATTAAACTTACTTTCTATGGGATTTTGGTATGGTGAAAGAGCAGCTAAGAATTTAGGTGTTAATTTTAGTAAGAAAAAGGAAGATAAATGAACGAGTGGGAAAACCTAAAAAAAGAATGGGATAAAGAAGATGAAGCTGAAAAAGGTTTTGGTGAAGAATGGATTGAAACTATAACTCATTGCTTGCCTAGATGCCCTAGATGTCAAGGTGCATTACAAACAGTTAACGTAAATGGGCATGAACAATGTGTATTGTGTCATTCAGTTATTGATGATTGTTGTCAAGGTTCACCATTATAGGTCTTTTCTTTTATACCTATAACCATCTTTAGCAGAGCCAATTTTATGCTTATAATTGCTAGGATTAGTTGACATGATTGAGCTTAACATAGAGTTTCCTGTACTGTTTACAGGTGTGAACCATTTATGATGAACATTCTTTTCTTTCTCATATTCAGCTACTGCTTTTGGACAATCTTCAAACATTAAATCTTCATCTAAATCATCTTTTTTAGCATTTGCTTTCTGAAGTTTTTTGGGAATTTGTTTTAATTCAGCATCGCTATAGTTAGCATTTCTTCTGCAAATATTGCACATTCTAGGCTGTATTCTAGGAACTTTTATTGGCTCTAATTCTACATCACATTTATAACACCGACTAAATCGCTGATGTTGTTCTTCAATCTGTTGCCTTGTTCTCTTTATCCCTTTGTAAACTTTTTCCCTCATTAAATGCTTCCAATCTTTCATTAAAACAAGTTAAGTGCAAAAGATCACCACGACCATCTGCAACAAATATATCTTCATCTAAGTCAATACCAATTTCACAAAAAACACAATTTTTAATTCGCTTAATTCTTGTGCCAAAGATATCCCTCTGATTGCTTATCTGTGGTTTTGGTCTTGGTCTTCTTTTCCTCAACACATTCACTCATAACTGCTGCATAACCTGCAATGTCTAAAATACTATCTTGATGGTCTGGTGTTTCTATTAATCTAGCAACTTTTAATCCAACCATCATCAGAGCCACTTGTTCTTCTGTTACATCTGAACCTAGTATTATTGACCATATTTTGGCTATACGATTGTGGTTTTCTAATACCTTGCCATAATGTTGCCCTCGACTATTAAGGGCAACTTTACAGGCATCTAATAACTCATTCTTATTCATTAAAAAGGTATCTCATCATTTAATTCAGTTGAATTAATTAAGGTTTTATCTTCAGCATTTCTTGATGATGCACCAAAGGCTAAACTCTGAACATTTAAAGATAATGCAGTTTTAGAAACACCATCTTTTTCATATTCCCTTGTGGATAACTCACCAGAGATAAAAACTTGTTGACCTTTTTTTAGGCTATCATTTAAAGACTCACCTCTCCTGCCCCAAATAGAGCAGTCCAGCCATATGGTCTTTTGTTTTTCACCAAATCCCACATTTGAGCCTATTGAGAAATTGCAGACTTTATTGTCACCTAAGTCTTTAAGCTCAGCATCTCTCGCTAATCTTCCATCAAATACACAATTATTCATTATTAATCTCCTTTTTTCTATTTACAAATAATTCTAATTCTTCATCAGTTGTTATTCTATTTTTTGCTGAATAGTTTTTAACCCAATAAGCATTAACTTCTTTAACTGTTTTGCATTTGGATAATTCTTCTTTTAAGTCAATTTTAGGTGGGTCACCAACATTGGAGGAGGTTTTGTCGGTGACCCCAGAGGTCGCAGATTTATGAGAAACAAGGGGAGAACCTCCACGACCTCTAAGCGAACTGTTGGCGTCATCATCTGCTGATCTAAGCCCTAGCATTGTGAGCAATGCATATCTCCGCAAATAACTCAAACATGAACCATATGACTGGTAAGTTTCTTTTTCTGTTTTTAATCCCATCATACTTTCAAAGAACTCACCACTTTCTAAATGCATAACTCTGGTGATTAAATGGTCATCTGATACATATTGAATAAAGTCTAAACCATATTCTTGAATGTTATCTAAAGCATTTAATACATCATTTAAAGTATTATATTCTGATTTAAACATTGGATTTTTACCAGACTTATCAACTTTTGCTTCTGATCTAAAACGACCAATAGCTCTGATTAAAAACTTTTGTCTATTTTCTTGATGTTGTAAAACACCATCTTCATCTACTAGAACTCCCATAATTTCCTCGCTTTCTGTAAATATTCTTCGTCTAGTTTCCATTGGTAGGCGTGATCCCAATCTGGATCAACTATTGAAGCTAGGACTTTTGGGTCATCACTAAACTTCAATAGATTTTGTCTAACTAATGCTTTTTGTCTCATTTCCTCTAAGCATTTAGATAGATTATCTGCCTTTAATTCATCACAATTAAAAGGCGTAAATAATACAGCTTCAACTTCATTTATATAACAAATAGATGGCGTTATATTTAATGCTTTTTGATAGATAGCTGATTGCATAACGTGGTTCTTTTCTGGTGCTTTAGGAAGTGAACCTTTTGACCAACCTTGAGAACCATCTTTAAGAAGTCGTGTTTTTCTAGGTGCTTTTGTTTTCATTTCACAAAAAATAGTATCTGGCACAACCAAATCCACATAACCAATAACATCAACATTAACACCATCAAATCTTGTAGTTATCTTTTCTTCTGGGATAGCTGCAAAGAAACCATTTTCCAATAATATATCAACACCATTTTGAACCATTTGTGGGATAATGCCTCTATATTTAATACGCTTTGCTGCATCTTCATTAGCATCGTGCATATCAAACTCAATTTGAGCTTCTCTGGTCGCAT
>Ga0208899_1002253_pt1 | contig 13029 bp, 11 predicted proteins | sample VirMetDEL_Nov_24_FD_184518 | JGI IMG/M metagenome (GOLD analysis project Ga0208899, IMG submission 184518) | Aqueous microbial communities from the Delaware River and Bay under freshwater to marine salinity gradient to study organic matter... | ecosystem: Environmental > Aquatic > Marine >... | reverse complement strand
CTTTGGTTACACAAGGTAGAAATTTATGTGTAGCTGAAATGTTGAGCCATGAAGATAATTATACTCATTTATTATTTATAGACTCCGATATTGATTTTAATGGGTCCACTATATTTAAAATGTTAGAGTTAGATAAAGATGTTATTTCTTGTCCTTACCCTATGAAGATGTTAAGTTGGGATAAAGTATGGAGAAGGTATCATGAAAAAGTAGATGCTGTTAAAACAGCAGATGATTTAGCTAAATCAGGGTATACCTTTCCTGTTAAAATAGAAGACCCCGACAACATTCAAAGTGAAAAAGGAGTAATAGAGCTTTCACATGCCCCCACTGGATGTATGTTAATTAAAAGAGAAGTATTGGAAAAAATGATTAAAGAGTATCCAGAATTAGAAATATTTCAACCCACTATTATTAATGGTAAAGAAGAGAAGAAAGCTAATATGTTTAATTTATTTGATACTTTACACGACACTAAGACTAAACGTTATTTTGGAGAAGACTTTGGTTTTTGTCAAAGATGGGCAGACATAGGTGGTAAAGTACACGCTTACATAAACGACTATATTACTCACGTAGGAGAATACTCTTATTGCGGTAGATTTAGAGATGATTTATGGCAAGGAAGTAGACCTGTCAAATCTGTTGACGAGCCTACAAAAATCAAATAAAGTATCATATTTACAGGATTTCTACGCCTGCTTAACAATGTAAATATATTTAAATTATGGCGATATCTAGATCTTTAATGAACAGACAACTTTATGCAAATGGCGGAATAATGCAAGTCGCACCTAGGGAAAAGTTTGGCTTAGGTAGCAAGCTTAAAAAGTTTGTAAGAAAAATTATACCTAATGAAGTTGCAGATATAGCAGTTAAAGCTGCTCCTTTTGTAGCTCCATTTAACCCTGCTCTTGCAGCAGGTATGGCTGGTATTGGTAGTTTTGATCAAACAGGCAGTATTGGTGACTCTTTAAAAAGAGGTGCATTAACTTATGGCGGTGGCCAAGCTGCAAGATATATAGGTGGTGCAGGTTTTCAAGGTAATCCTTTTGCATCAGGCGGTGCGTTTACACCTAGTGGTTTTACTCAAGGTTTTAGTTCCCCTATAGGTGCAGACACGGGTCTTGGTAAATTTTTCTCGAACCGAGGAACTGAAGGTGTTCAAGGTATAAGTGTAGATAGTGGAAGAGCCGGAGATAGTGCAAGTGCTTTATCGAGATCAACAGCAAATGTTCCAACAGAAGCTTTAGCTAGTGAAGTATCATATGTTCCAGGTGGAACAGAAGCTTTAGCTAGTGAAGTATCATTAGTTCCACAAGAAAAACCAGATCAAGGGTTTTTCTCAAGTATTGTAGAAAAGTTTCAAAATAAAGATTATTCAGGTTTAGGCAGAGAGGTATTAGATAAAGCTAAAGAAGGTGGTAAAGCTTTATTTACCAAACCAATTCCAGGACAACCTGGAAAGACACAACTAGACAAAGCAGCAGTATTTGGGGCGATAGCATTTACTACATCGTACGCAGAAGCCAAAGCACTAGCAGCTGAAACTGGTGTAGATGACGATTTAACTGAAGCAGAATATGATGAATTAACTAAAGCAGATAAAAAAGCAGAGTACGCAGGTTACTTAACTAACTTCTTTGGTGGTAAAAAAGATGGTGGTAGAATAGGTTATGAACAAGGAGCTAATGAATTAATTATGGAAAAATTAACAGAAGATATAATGCCAGATACAAGCACTGAAGAAATGATAATGATTATGACAGAGGATGGACCAAAGATGGTTAAAAAATCAGACTTTGAAGCAATGTCAGGAATGTTTAGAGATACAACTACAAGTCTTTATGGTGATGCAGCTAAAGGAAGACCTGTTCCAGAATTCGCCAACGGTGGTAGAATAGGATTAAAGTTTGGTTCTGAACCAGAAGATGCAGAAGTAGGTATCATGACTATTGACGTTGAAGCAGGTGACGATGAAGATCAAGAAAATGATTTAATGGCAGGTATTACATTTAGCTCTGCAGAAAAATCATATTTATTTAGAAAATTAGGGGGTGCTGGTGGATCTGATAGATCTTTTACAATGCCTCAATTATATAGAGTATTAAGTAATCCAGATAGATATGCAGAAGATGCAGCAGTATTAAAAGAAATTGCTCTTATGGGTCTTGGTAAAAAAGACGGTGGAAGAATAGGTCTTAAAAATGGAACAGGTTCTTCTGATAGAGTAGCACAATTAATGTTAGAAAGAGATTATTTACTTTCTAAAGACGAAGATGTTTCTTTTATAGATATAGAACTAGAAAGAGACTTTGGAATTAAAATGAAAGCTGAAGGTGGTATTATGAATGCTAAAATGCCAACAGGTCAAATTAGAAAAAATAATGCAGGTGTAGTTGAGAGAGACTACAGAGATGAAGGCGGTTTTGTACCAGTCGGTATTAAAGAAAGAGCCGATGATGTACCCGCTATGTTATCTAAAAATGAATTTGTAATGACTGCTGATGCTGTTAGAGGTATAGGTAATGGCAGCGTTGAAGAAGGATCTAAGAAATTATACAACACAATGAAACAAGCAGAAAAAGTAGGTAAAGCATAATGGCAGCAACAGATTATACACAAACAGTAAGACGATCCCCTGCAATAGAAGCAGCACAAGAAAACTATATCGATTTATTAACCCAACAAGTGGGTAGAGCTCCAGGCTCTGCCGGTGTACCAACGTTAGGAGAACTTGGACCACAGGTTGCAGGACAAAACGTTTTAACACAAGCTGCTCAACAACAAGCAGCAACTCAAGCAGGATTAGGTCAATTAACTTTTGGTGCAGAAGGACAAGTAACAGGTGCAGGTCAAGGCACTGGAGTTGCAGGCTATCAACCTTTCTTGGATCAGGCAGCAGCATATTCGGGACCTACGGCTTATCAATCTTTTATGTCACCGTACCAACAACAGGTGATTGATACAACACTACAAGAGTTTGATACTCAAACTGCAAGAGGTGTACCACAACTTGCAGCCGATGCTATTAATGCCGGAGCTTTCGGTGGGGGTAGAGAAGGTGTGGCTCAAGCTCAATATGCATCCGATGCAGCACAAAATAGAGCTTTATTACAAGCAAGATTATTAGGTCAAGGTTTCACTCAAGCGAATCAATTAGCACAACAAGGTTTCGAACAACAAAGAAATTTAGCATCATTACAACCATCACTCGCTGCGAGTGGTGTACAACAATTAGGTGCAGCGGGTACAGGAAACTTAGCTTATCAACAAGCTTTACTAGATGCGCAACAACAACAAAATCAATTAGCATACAATGAACCTTTAAGTAGAATCCAGGCTTTTGGATCAGGGATAGCTAGTCAGGCAAGCGGATCACCTACCACAACACAATCAGTAGGTACAGGTGGTGGTGCTGGAACAGTTGGACCTTTATCACAAGCTTTATCAGCAGGATTAAGTGCTTATGGTTTGGGAAGTATTTTTGGGAGTTAAATAATGTATTTTAAAAGACCATCATTTAGAAGAGGCGGAAATATTGGTGGAGGCATTATGTCTGGAACTAATATGGGAACTAGAACTGGTTTTAACAATCCTATTATTGATTTTTTAAATACAAATATTTTAGGCACTAGAACACAAATTCCTACAATGCCTACAGGATCAGTTACACAAAGCAAAGGAATTGAACAAATACTATCTGGAACAGATACTAGAGGAAGTGTTAACACTGCGCCTCAAACAGTAGAAGAATTATATAAAGATAGAGGTGATAAGCTTAAAGAATCTGCTGATTTTATATTTTCTGCAGAAAATACTTTTACAGATGCTGATGGCAATATAAGAAATAGAAATACTGGAAAATTAATCACAGACACTACAATTTCTTCTTCAGGTATTGGAGAAATTTTAAACTCAGGCGATCCTGCACAATTTACAGGAGAAGATGAGCTAACAGATTTTGAAGCAATTAAACAAGCAGAAATAGAAGCAAATAAAGCAACAGAAAAAGCAAACATGATAGAACCAGGTAGCGATGACAATTCTATTACTTTAGATCCTTACGAAGAAATTAAAAAAGAAAAAGATTTTTTAAGTAAAATGTTAAAGAATGAAGGTTTAGAGAGAGGTGAGATAGCTTTAATTGCAGCTAAAGCTATTGGAACAGAGGGTAGCTTTAAAGACAAATTAGATGCAGCGGTTAATTTAGCGTTACCTATCGTAAGAAAAAGAAATAAAGAAGACAAAGCTCTTACGCTAACGGCATACAAAGCCTTTAAAGAAAAAGAAGCTGCTCAAGCTAAAGCTGGACAAGATACTACTGGTATTAAAGATTTAAAATATCAAGCTAATATTTTAAGAAAATCAGGTGATCCTCAATATAAAGATAAATCACAAGAAGAAATAATATCTATTATAATAAAAGATAAATTTGGTGATGCAGATTCAAACACACGTAAAAAGAATTTAAGTGACAAAACTGTAGTGGGAGAAATATACGATAGATATAGTTCTGTAAAAGATGCAAAAACTCAATTAGATTTATATATAGAAGAAAAATACACAAAGAAAAATAAAACAATAGATACAGCAGATAAAAAATTACTTCGTTACCAAAAAGCTTTAGAAGAAGCTAAAAAAGATTTTAATCTATTTACTTCTATTCCAGAGTTTGGCGACATTCATCCTAATATACTGGATGCTTATGAAAGACTAGGTGTAAAAGATGGAGGTAGAATTAAAAGAGCTCTAGGTTCACCTAGTACAGGCGAACAAATAATTACTACCGAAGCTCAAACTATTGGGGCTGAAACAGCTGAGAAACCTGTTATGAAATTAGATTATGCTCAGTTAAGAGACAGATTACCTGCAGAGATTACGGATGACGTAGTACAATTATTAGCAAACAGTGAAGAGGCGTTACAAGAATTTGCATACATACAAACTCAAAACGATGTTGATGCTTTTAATTTAAAGTATGGTGTTAATCTTATAATTCCTCCTGCACCACAAACTGCATAGGAGAAAAAATGGCATTAGAAAGCTTAAAAGGTTTTCAAATTTTTGACGACGAGGATATTACTCAAACTCGAGGAACTGATGTAGGTGTTACAGATTATTTATTTGATATTCCTGTAGGAGCTGTAGCGGGTTTAAGTCAAGCAGTTAAAGGTCTTCTTCAATTAGGTGCAATGCCTATTGATTATCTTGGCAACACAGATTTACTTACGGGTATTGATAATATCTTCGATAAGATAACTCCAGAAACAGATACAGCAGTCGGAGACATTACAGCTATTCTTACTCAATTTGCTGTACCGTACGGCGCTGCATTAAAGATTGCAGGGGGAATATCTAAATTAAAAGGTTTAAGCACTGCTACAAAATTAACTGCACCGGGTATGACCCGAGCATCTCAAGGTATGGAACTTGCAAAACGTGCGGGTTACTACGGAGGTATAGGTGGTATTACAGACTTTGCAGTATCTACTCCAGGTGATTTAGGAACTCTTTCTGATGTAGTAGGTCTTACAGAAGAAACAGATTTTGAAGGTTTAAGTGGTAAAGAAAGAGCTGCTGAAACAATTAAAGGTAAATTAAAATTTGGTGCTGAAGGCACGGTGATAGGTGGAGGGGTTACTTTGTTACCCGCCGCTGCTAGTGTTGGGTTTAGATATGGAATTATACCCGCAGCTAAAACAGTTGGTTATGTGGGAGGTAAAGCTTTAAATGTAATTGATTATCCTTTGACTGGTGCAATTAATGCTATCGTAGGTAAAGGTGAAAAAAGCATAATACAAAAAGCTGTAAGTGAAAGCGGAGCTCTTGCACAAAAAGCTGGAGATAAGTTAGGTTTAAGTGGTGATTGGAGACATGTTCCTGTAGGCGGTGGAATGATCGATCAAATTAAAAGAGGTTTAGTAAGAATAGGAGATCAATTTTCAACTAACCGAGGAGTAGGGCCAGAAATAAGAGGCCTACAAGTTCAAGCAGATCAAGCATTAGCGGGTAAAGAAAAAACATTAAAAACATTTGCAACTAGAATCCAAGATATACAAGAAGATATTATTAAAAATTATAAAATAAAATTTGATGATGGAGATTCTTTATTATCTCTACAAATAGAAGCGAACAAAGTTAGAGATATTCTTAAAGCACCCTCAAGTCAAACAGATGAATTAATTAAAGGTTTAAATAAAGGAACAGACAAGGTTGTAGAAAAAGAATTAATTACAAATATAAAAGAATTTAAAAAAATAATTGATGCTGCTGAAAATGAATATAAATTTCTTACTGCAGACGTAAATTTACCAAATGGGGCTGCATTAGATTTTGGACTTTATTCTACTAGAAGATTCGCAGCTTTTAATAATAAAAATTTTAAATTTAATCCTTTATTAGAAGACAAAGCGGTTAATTGGTTTCGAAATGCAATAAAAAATAAACAACCTGGTTTTGAAACAAGTTTAACAAATGCTAAAGAAGCAGCTGAAAGAATAATTACAAATAAAAATCTTAAAGGTGCAGAAAGATCTACGGCATTAAAAGCTGAAGTAACTAAACAAATAGATCTTTTAGCTAAAAACAAAATGTTAAATTTAAAACAATTAGCTATTAGTTCTAACATAAAACCTAATTCTTTATTTTATAGTGTTGGTAAATCATTGGGTATGACTAAAGATATTGTTAAAGAAAAAGGATTACCAGATGCAATGAAAAAACTTTTATCTGTTGAAAAAGGCAGAACTGTTGAAGAATTAACTAAAGCAGGTGTAAAAGTTACTAAAGATGTTGAAACATTTAACCCTTTAATAGCTGGACTAGATGTTGTTTTAAATCAATCTAGACAATTACATAACAAAAAAATATTTGATGCGATGGTCAGAGAGGGTTTAGATACTGTTGACAGACCCGGAATTATTTTTGATGCAGCGGCGGTAGAAAGAAGAGGTTTAGACGTAAGTAGAAATTTATCACGAATAGATAATGTTGGAAGAAAAGCTGATTTAGATGATTTTTCATTAACTAGTGAATTATTTGACGGAAGATTTTTTGCAGCACCTGAAGTAGCTAATGCATTAGTTGGAATGAAAGAAGTTACTGCAAGTCTGTATGGATTACCTGGATACAAATCTATGATGAGTTTAAAAGCAGGAGCTCAAATATCTAAAACTATTTTATCTCCGATGACTCAAGTTAGAAACTTTACTACTGCTTCTTTCTTTCCATTAGCTAGTGGTTTAATTGGAGGCAAGATAGGGTTTAAAGATGCATGGAGATTAACAGGAGACGATATATTTGCAGGAGCAAAAACTGATCTAGAAAAAATAGCTAGAATAGAAAACAAAATTAAAAACGGAGTTATCGATCAAAACATAAATGTACAAGAAATGAGAAGAGTTCTTGAAAATGCTAAAGATGGAAAAATAAGTTTTCAAAAAATGATGAACACTAAAATTATGCAAAAGCTAACAGATGTTTATCAAGGAGCAGATAACTTTTGGAAAATATATACCGATAACTTTTATCAAGGTGCTTTAAAAACTGCTTTTGGTAATCCAGAAACTTTAATTAAGGGAAGCAAAGGATATACTAAATTTATGGCAAACATTGACGATTGGTATCAAACAGTTGCTGGTCAACGATTTATAAAAATAGATCCTTTAACAGGAGTAGAAAAAACACCGTTGCAAGCATTAGAAGAAGCTTCAGCTTATTTAGTTACCAACACTATTCCAACTTATAGTAAAGTACCTTTAATTATCGAAAACATTAGAAATTTACCTTTAGGTAATTTTGTAGCATTTCCTGCAGAGATTTTAAGAACCACATCTAATATCATATCTATTGGTGCAAGAGAGCTAACAAGTACAAATCCATTCATAAGACAGATGGGTGCAAGAAGACTAGTAGGTGTTTCAACTGTACTGGGTGGTATAGGTTTTACAGTTCAAAAAGGTGCGCAATATATGACAGGTGTAGATGAAGAAATGATGAAGGCGTTTCAAACTTCTTTTGCTCCACCATACCAAAAAAACTCAACCTTAGTTCCAGTGTCTGCTCCTGATGAAAATGGTAATTTTAAATATTATAATTTTTCATATTCTAATCCGTATGATTCATTGGTAGCTCCTGTTAATGGAATTTTAAGCGCGTATACAGAAGGTAGACTTAAAAAAGATAATGTGACTTCTATAGTAATGGATTCTTTATTTGGTGGAGCAATAGATCCTAATAAAAGAAAAGGAGCTATTACAGAATTTTTAACTCCATTCATATCAGAATCTATTGGTACCGAGAGAGCTTTTGATGTTACCGTTAGAGGAGGCAAAACCTCTGAAGGCAAACAAATTTATTTTCCTCAAGATGATCCAAGTGTAATCATAGCCAACTCTTTAAAACATGTTTTTGGTGGATTGACTCCAGGCGCTGTAACTTCAGCAACAAGAATTTGGGACGGAGCAACCGGTAGATTTACAGATTACGGAACTCAAAGAGATGGTGTAGATGAAATAGTAGCTCTTATGTCTGGGGTTAGAGTAGAGGATGCAAAACCATTATCAAGTATGCCTTTTATATTAACATCATTTAATGGTGATAAAAAAAACATGAGAAGTAAGTTTGCAAGAAAAGCTTATTCTGCACGTACATCAGCAGAAGAAAAAATTGGAGCTTATGTACAATACACATTAGAGAATTTTGATTCTCAAAACAAATTATATTTAACTTTAAAAAATGCAGAGACGTTAGGAGTTAGTAAAACAAAATTAAAAAAAATATTAGAAGAACGTTTAACTCAAACTGAATCTAAACTTTTATTAAAAGGTATATTTAAACCACCTTCTTATAGTGAAAATGCATTTAAATCTATTGAGAAAAGACTTAAAAAAGAAGATCCTTTTGCAGGAATTAGAATAGGTAATGAAAATGATTTAGTCATGGATATCTATAGTGATCTTAGAAAAGATTTAAAAAAATATAAATTAGGTGGTTCTACAGACACTTTAAATGATGCAATAGATTCTATTTTAAGTCCTGATGTAGAAGAAGTTAGAGATTTAAGAAGTGATTTAGCAGCACCTACTGGAACTTTAATTGAAGAAACTCAAGCAGTTTTACCTGTTGATCAAAAAAAGAATACTGCTATAGATAATAGAGTAGTTTCAGCTTCAGTTCCTAACAGAACGAATACTGGAATATTTCAACAATATTTTCCAAGAGGGATATTTAGTTAATTATGGCAACAGATAAAAAAATAACATACGAAGATCAAAGATTAACTAAGGCTCAACAGAAAAAAGCCAAGCCTGTTAATCAAGGGGGTGGTCCGAACTATCTTGGTAAACAAGAAACTGTAACTGTTCCTAAAAAATGGTTGTCTTCACCAGATCATGTAGTAGCTGAATTAGCTTATATTACTCCAAGAGAACAAAAAATATTATTAGATGCCAATATCTATGGATCATTAAAAGGAAAACCAAACAAAGGACCTGGTGGTGTTATGTCATTACAAGGTGACCTTGGTGGTTTTGATGCAAGTCCAGGTGGACCAAACGATGGTAGTAGGGATGGTCCAGTAGGTAGGGGACCCGATAAAAATAAACAAAGAGCTGCTGACATTATGACAGGTAAAACAAATGTGTCGTCTCCTACTGGTGATACGGTAGGTTATGGGACAGAACCAAGTCCTTTTCAAAAAGCTATAGACTTTTATAATAAAATTCCAACTCCTCTAAATATAGCAAAAAAAGTTTTAACTAAATTAGGTCCACTTAATAACAAAGATTTCTATAATCAAAAAGTTGTACCTGCAGGTAGAACAAAGTTAGGTTATGAAGACTATATGTCAGCTAGAATGGCTGGTAAAATAGATGCTTATGGTAACCCTACTAGTAACACTGGTGGAGGAAATAACATATCAGACACTGGTATTTTACAAATTAAAGAAATTAATCCAGTAGGAAATGATCAAGAAGTAGAGGTTGCTGATACTTCTAATGTAAATGATATGTACTTTAATTTTGGAACTTTTAGTAACCCTATTTACAAAAAAGATTTAGTATAATGGCTAGAAAATCTGCATTAGAGAAAATAGAATCTCATGAAAAACTTTGCAGGATTATGCAAAAGCAAACGTTTGAGCAGATAAAAGAAATGCAAGAAAGAATTAAAAGATTAGAGTATTGGATCGTTGGTGGTATGGGTGCAGTGCTTATAACTTTACTTATGGATATGTTAAATTAAGTCTTCGGTCTATATTGACCAAGATTTAATTCTATAGGAGCTCCAAAACCTTCTCCAGATCCTGCATAAGTTCCTACTTTTCTAATTTTTTTATATGCCCCCTCTGTTCCAAAAATATCAAAAATAGCATTTTTAGCATCTTCTAAATCTTTTACATCTTGTGCATCATTAAAATTAAACCTATCTGTAAGAATAATATCTCCATTGGCATCAATAGTTAAGTTGGCTGCACCAATAGTAGTTCTCATTTGAAATTCATCATCCATCATTTTGTTTGCTAATTCCATAATACCTTTGTCTTGATAAGACACATCAGATTTTCCAGAAGGGTAGTCTTCATAAGTCATACTCCTCTTACCTTTATCAAGTGCACTAGTAGCACTATCTTTTAAAATTTGTATTTGGTCTTCTGTAAAATAAGTATTGTCTGCAGGGGTATCTATACCTAATACGTCTGTAGTAAAAAACCTAACATTTGCAGGTATTTTATTTATTAAAGATCTAAGTATTCCGGTTTCTTCTGCCATTCTTTAATTTAGCATATATCCACAAACAAAAAAACAACAAAATTAAAGCTGGCTGCAAAATAACAAATATAATGATATTAGCTAATTCATAGCCCCAACCAGTAAAATCACCTATTACTTCTAAAACCCATACACACCAATTAAAAAAATTATGTACAAATACATCCATAAAAATAACCAGTTCCATCATTCATTATATGTAGATTTAAAGTATCTGCATAACCTGTTAATTTTGTTCGAAGTATTTCGCATATATCCAAACATTCTACTTCAGCAGTTATAACAATGCCTTCCATTATTTGTTTGGTTACAGGTATTAATTGATACACACCATCATTAAAAATAATTAGATCCAATCTCTTAACTCCTCTCCCATAACTTCACTAGCTATATTTATTTTTTTACGTAAAGCTTTTACTATACGTTCGTCTACAGTCTTCTCAGCAATGATGTCTATGTAAGTCATCTTTCTAGTCTGACCAATACGATTTATTCTAGCCTCTGATTGAGTTCTTTTCTCAAGATCATAACCGTTAGAATAATAAATCATAACATTAGCTTCAGTAAGAGTAATACCATAACCACCGGTTTGAGGTGTACCAACTAAGAATCTAACTTTAGATTCAGGATCTTGTATTTCTTTAATAGCTTTGGCTCTGTCTTCAGTAGACGTGGATCCATAATAAGTCATCACGGAACCCGGATATACTTTTTCAATAGCTTTAACAATTGATTGTATATCGTGTCTCCAATGGGCCCAAATAATCGCTTTACCTTCTACCTCTTCTAGTATGTTCATCAAAGCAGGGATTCTTTCATTCTTAATTATTTGTAAAGTATCATCATCTGCCTTGAAGTGACCACAAGTAATTTGTTGAAGTCTCATCAATTGAACCAATGCAGTAGAAGTAGTCATTAGCTTACCATCCATTTGAGCTAATGCTACTTGTTTCATTTGATCGTAAAGTTTTTGTTGTTCTTTACTTAATTGAATAATTCTTTTTTGATAAGTGTAATCTGGAAGATCTAAACAATCTTCTTTTAATACACGATCTGAAAACGTAGTTATTTTTTCTGATAGTTCAGATAAATTTTTATAACCCACCACTATTTGTGCATTGTGTGTAGGCAATCTCATGGTACTCATGATTGCATATCTTGTTCTAAATGCAAGATAAGAAGTAAAGTCTAATAACCCTTCATCTAGAAACTCACATTGTTTATATAAATCTAAGGGAGATTTTGTAATAGGGGATCCAGTTAAGATTCTTCTATACTTTGCATGTCTACCTAGTGAACAAATATTTCTAGATCTTTTAGCATCAGGATTTTTTATAGTCGTAGACTCATCAATAGCCATCAGTGTTCTATGACATCTTAAAAACTTAGCTGCAAACTCTACACCTTTTTCTGTACTGAAAGCATCTACATTCATAATTAAAATATGTAGATCTTCACCAGTTTCAAATAAAGTATCTAACTTTAATTGTTGTCCTTTATTTATATTGGCTTGCCACAACACCATTTTTTTATCTATGTGGTCCACCATATGGGTAGGTATCTCTGAGTCGAACCAGTTTTTATAAACACCTTTAGGTGCTATCAAAAGGAGTCCATTAATTTTACCTTTATCATAAAGCATAGATACATTATCTATTAATACTTTAGATTTACCCGTACCCATTTCCATGAAGTACGCAAAGTTTTCTTTATTCCACGATTTTTTTAACGCAGATAATTGATGCTCATAAGGCTTCGTTTTAAATTTATAGTTCATAATATTTCTTCTTTCTATTGACAGTGGTACCATAACCCTATAGTAGATGTCAATAGGAAAGTTATATGGGATTAACAACATTAAACACAGTACCAACAAATAACCATCAATCGGTTGTATATATTATCCAAGAATTACCAGGAACTAAAATAGGTGCACCTAAATTTAATATTATGGGAGCTCAAAAGTTTGGTACTTTAAAAACTTTATTACCAGAACACTCACAAATTATATTATCTCCAGGGCCCTTAATTTTTAAATTAAGAAAACTGTTAGATAAATATACCCCTAAAGATTATTTACTACTTACAGGCGACCCTGCAATCATAGGTGTAGCTTGTTCAATTGTAGCAGATAAAACTGGGGGAAAATTTAATTTACTAAAATGGGACAGGCAAGAAAAAACTTATTACCCAATAGAAATAAATTTATATGAACAAGGAAAGATTGAAGAATAAACTTGACATAGGATATTAT
>Ga0208899_1002250_pt1 | contig 13037 bp, 15 predicted proteins | sample VirMetDEL_Nov_24_FD_184518 | JGI IMG/M metagenome (GOLD analysis project Ga0208899, IMG submission 184518) | Aqueous microbial communities from the Delaware River and Bay under freshwater to marine salinity gradient to study organic matter... | ecosystem: Environmental > Aquatic > Marine >... | reverse complement strand
TAAAGAGTGGACTGGTGCTTTAGTTCATATATCGGAATATGAGCCGAAACATCCACAACTAGACCCTCCTTATCATAAAGCAGATGCAATTGCTTTAAAAAATACTAGATCACAAGATTTTCAGCAACCGACTGTTGTTAATGGTGAAGTAGCATCTTCTGGTGGACAAGGAATGATAACTGCTAATCTAACCTTACCTGGAGATTTTGCATTTATCACTCAAGGAACAAGTGCCATGACTCCTGCAGATCCATCATTACAAAATAGAAGAAGACAAGCAAATATAAGTTTAGCAAAAGTAACAGTGAGTATTACATAATGGCAATAAGTTATTCAGATTTTTTAACACAAGTAAGGGACTACACAGAAGTAGATTCAAATGTTTTAACCGATACTATTATTCAAAACTTCATAAGATCTGTTGAATTAGATATTGCAGGCAGAGTAGACTATGATGATTTAAGAAAATATTCCACTTCTAATTTTACAGCTAGTAACAGATATGTTTCATTACCTGCTGATTTAACTATAATTAGATCAGTTCAAGTAATTGACGGAAGTGGCAACAGAACATTTTTAGAAAAAAGAGATACAAGTTTTATATCAGAGTATAATAATGATGGAGCAACAGGTACTCCAAAATATTGGGCTAATTGGGATGATTTTAACTTACTAGTTGCACCTATACCTAGTTCTGCACTTCAAGTTCAAATAAATTATATTACTGATCCACCACAATTTACATCAACGAACACTACTTTTATTTCTACATACCAAGAATCAATGCTATTGCATGGTGTATTAACTGAAGCATTTAGATTCTTAAAAGGACCAGACAATCTATACAACCTATATGAAAAGAAGTATAATGAAGAAGTACAAAATTTTGCTTTACAACAAATGGGCAGAAGAAGAAGATCGGAGTTTGATGATGGTGTACCTAGAGTGGTAGTTCCGTCACCCTCTCCATAAATAATTTATTAAGGAGAATAATTATGGCAATAACAACAAATGCAATTTGTAATTCGTTTAAAAAACAATTACTAGGTGGCGAACATGATTTCGACACATCATCAGATACATATAATTTAGCGATGTTTACATCTGTAGCGACATTAGGTGCATCAACAACTAACTATGCAACAACAAACGAAGTTTCATCACCATCAGGATATAGTGCTGGTGGAAAAGCTTTAGTAAACCAAGGTGTAAAAGTATCTTCAGGTGTAGCTATCACTAGCTTCGCTGATTTATCTTTCACAGGTGTTACTTTAACAGCTAGAGGTGCTTTAATTTATAATACAACAACAGACGGTGGTACAGGTACTACTGATGCAGTTGCTGTATTAGATTTTGGTGGAGACAAGACTGCAACATCTGGAACATTTACAATCCAGTTCCCTGCATTCACAACATCTGCTGCAATACTAAGAATTGCATAATAAATAGGAGTTAAAATGGCTTTAGTAATAAACGATAGGGTTAAACAAACCTCAACTACAACCGGCACAGGTACTTTTGATTTAGATGGAGTTGTGTCTGGTTTTGAATCGTTCGTTACAGGTATTGGTTCAACAAACACAACTTATTATTCTATTGTTAATGAAAATGGTGAGTTTGAAGTTGGTCTTGGAACTGTAACTGATGCAGCGACCGATACATTATCAAGAGATACAATTATCTCTTCATCTAATAGTGACAATGCAGTAAATTTTTCTGCTGGAACTAAAAATGTATTTTGTACGCTACCTGCTTCTAAAGCCGTTATCCTAGATTCGAGTGATAACATTGTTGCAAACAATGGATCTAATTTAACAAATTTAAACGCAGATAATTTAGCAAGTGGTACAGTTCCAGATGCAAGGTTTCCTGCTACATTACCAGCAGCTGATGGTTCAGCTTTAACAGCTTTAAACGCAACACAATTAACTTCAGGCACAGTGCCAGATGCAAGATTCCCAGCAACACTTCCAGCAGTTAGTGGAGCAAACTTAACAAACTTAGATGCAGATGATTTAGCTTCAGGTACAGTACCTGATGCAAGATTCCCAGCAACTTTACCAGCTGCAAATGGTTCAGCCTTAACAGCACTGAATGCTTCAAACGTTGCTTCAGGAACTTTAGCATCAGACAGATTACCCACAGTACCAACAACAAAAGGTGGTACAGGTTTAACGGCTATTGGAACTGCAAACCAAGTTCTTGCGGTAAATGCAGGAGCAACTGCTTTAGAATTTCAAACACCTACCACTGGAGATATTACAGGTGTCACAGCAGGTGATGGTTTAACAGGTGGTGGATCTTCTGGTGACGTTACTTTAAACGTTGGCGCTGGAAACTTAATAGATGTTCAAGCAGATCAAATAGATGTTGATCTTTCAGAATTAACTACATCTACATCAGACGCTGACGGAGATTTCTTTGCTGTAATTGATGCAGCTAACGCACAGAAAAAATTAACTAAAGCCAATATTAATATTTCAGGATTTAATAATGACAGTGGATTCATTGATGGATCTGCTTTAAATGCAGATAACTTATCTTCAGGAACTGTTCCAGACGCAAGATTTCCTGCAACTTTACCAGCAGCTAATGGCTCTGCGCTAACAGCACTTAATGCAACTCAGCTTACTTCTGGAACCGTTCCAGACGCAAGATTTCCAGCAACACTTCCTGCTGCAAATGGTTCAGCATTAACAGCTTTAAATGCAAGTAACCTAGCTAGCGGAACTGTCGCTAATGCGAGATTAGATGCACAATTACAAGATGTAGCTGGTTTAGCTGTAACAAATGGAAATTTCATTGTTGGTAATGGTTCAAATTTTGTAGCTGAATCTGGATCAACTGCAAGAGATTCTTTAGGATTAGGTACAGGTAATGATGTTCGATTTGATAGTTTTGGAGTTGGAACTGCTGCTTCAGGAACTACTGGAGAGATTAGAGCAACTAACGATGTCACTGCTTTTTATTCTTCTGATAAATCTTTAAAAGAAAATATTAAAAACATAGAAAACCCTTTAGAAAAAGTCAACCAAATTAATGGTGTAACTTTTGATTGGACAGAGAACTATATTAAACAACACGGTGGTGAAGATCAATATTTCGTGAGAAAAAATGACGTAGGTGTTATTGCACAAGAAATAGAAAAAGTTTTACCTCAAGTGGTTGCAACAAGAGAAGACGGTATAAAAGCTGTAAAGTATGATAGAATTGTTGCTTTATTGATTGAATCTGTAAAAGAACTTAAAAAAGAAATAGAAGAACTTAAAAAAGGAGCCTAATTTATGGCCCTAGGAGTTACTGCATATTCAGAGGCACCTTTTGGTGCAGAAGCTTCAGATGTAATTGCATATCCATTAGGTATTGTCCTTACAGGATTAATAGGTGAAGTATCTAATACTGGAAATGCTAATGTAACTGTTACAGGTATTCAAGCAACAATTATTAATGAGGGTGTTGTCGGAGGTTCATCTGTATCCTTATCTGTAACCGGTTCTGAATTAACGACATTTATTGGTGAAGAAGATATAAACGTAGGTGTACCTGTTACAGGAATTGAATTATCTATTACAAACAAAACTTCTACGCAAGATACATTAACTGCTTTTGGAGAAGCTCCTTTTGCAACACTAAGTCCTAGTACATTTAATATACCAAGCGTTGAAGTTGAAACAACTACAGGTGCTGGTCAGTTACCGAGCTTTTTACTTCAATCAACACTCGGAACTTTTTCAGTAACTGCAGATGGTAATGTTTCAGTAGTTGTCACTGAACATACAATGAATACTTCCGTTGGAGATGTAAGTATTACAGGTATAGCAAATGTACAACTTACCAATTTTTCAGGGCCTAAATTCTCAGCGGAAGGAAATGCTGCACTTTCTACTGATCAAGCTAAATTTGGGGTATCCTCTTTAGAATTAGACGGAACTGATGATTCTGTAGACAGCACAACGAATTTAGATTTAAGCTCAACAGACTTTACAGTTGATGTTTGGATTAGACCTAACAACGTTACAGGTTACAAAGGTATTTGGCAATCAGGAACAAGCACAACGATGCAATCCTATTTATTAGGCAATGCAGTTTATTGGAGTGTAAATCCATCAACAATTATTACTACTGCAGTTACTGTTAATGCAAATGAATGGACTATGTTGTCTTATGAAAGACAAGGAAACACTCACAGAATATATAAAAACGGAACTTTAGAAGATACAGCTACTACAGGTAATAAACAGGATAATGGTCTATTTACTATTGGTAAAAATGGTTTTGGTGATTTTAATGGTTACATAGATGAATTTAGAGTTTCAGATATTGCAAGATACACAGGCTCTAGTTTTACAGAACCTACAAGCGAATTTTCAGTTGATTCAGATACAATAGCTCTTCTTCATTTTGATGGAGCTGATGGATCTACGGACATGATTAATGCTGTTAATGAACAGTCTTTAGTTTTAGAAACTAATATTGGTGATGAGTCTGCATTTACAGATCATACTGTTGAAGTTACTGGTCAAGAACTAGCAATGTCTATGGGAGAAGAAGTTCCCACAGGAAATGCCAATGTTTCTTTAACAGGAATTCAATTAACAAGTTCTATTGGAGATGTAGAACAAGAAACCAAATATGCCGTCACAGGTGTTCAAATGGCTACGTCTGTTGGATCTGTTACAACAGTAGGAAATGCAGATATAGACGTGACTGGAATTCAACTACAAACAAATACAGGAAATCCAAATATTACAGCTTGGACTGAAATAGACCCTGGAGTAACTAACGTTTGGACACCAGTTGATAGGGCAGCTTAAAAAGGATATAATAAAAATATGGCATCAAGTTTTTCAGAATTAGGTATAGAACTAATGGTCACTGGCGAAAACGCTGGTACTTGGGGAGATAAAACTAATTCAAATTTAAATTTAATTCAACAAGCAATTGCAGGTTTTCAAGCAGTGACTGTTAATGGAACAGGAACTACTACTTTAGCAATGACTGATGCTACTATATCAAATGCAAGAAACGCAGTAATAAAATTAACAGGAACAATTACAGCAAATATTGATGTAACTATTCCAGATGCAATAGAAAAAACATACATTGTTGAAAACGCAACTACTGGAGCTTTTACAGTTGAGTTTAAAACTGTCAGTGGAACAGGTTTTACTTTTTCTGCAACAGAAAAAACAATTGCTATACTTTATTCAGATGGAACAAATATTATTGAAATAATAAATAACACGCAAAATTTACAAGACTTAGCAGACGTAGCTAATACAGACGGAAATTTTATTGTAGGAGATGGAAGTAATTTTGTTGCTGAGTCAGGTGCTACAGCAAGAACATCTATTGGTTTAGGTACTTCGAATGATATTCAATTTAACGATGGACAATTAAATTCATTAGGAATAGGTACTGCAGCTTCAGGAACTGCAGGAGAAATCAGAGCAACAAATGACGTAACTGCTTTTTATTCTTCAGATGTTGCACTTAAAGAAAATATTGTTAATATACCAGATCCGTTAGAAGCTTTAAAAAAATTAAATGGAGTTTTATTTGATTGGAAAAAATCTTATATTGATGAAAGAGGCGGTGAAGATGGCTATTTTGTTAGAAAAAAAGACGTTGGAGTTATAGCTCAAGAGGTAGAAAAAGTATTACCAGAAGCTGTTGCTCAAAGAAAAGATGGAATTAAAGCTGTAAAATATGATAGACTAACTTGTTTATTAATTGAAGCAGTTAAAGTATTATCTGACAAAGTAGAAAAATTAAACAAGGAAAATAAATAATGGCTGTTCCTAGTAACCCTAAATTATCAGACATTCAAACAGAGTTTGGTGGATCTAATCCAATAGAGCTTACAGAATATTATTCTGGTGGACCTTTAGTTCCAGCAGGATCTCCTGCTCCAAATGGTCCTATACCAAGTTCAGGTCAAATATCTATGGGTCAATTTAGATGTGCTGTTAATGCTGCATTTATTTGTGCTTCAGGTGGAACAATTACAACAAGTGGAGATTACAAAATTCATACATTTACAGGACCAGGAACTTTTACTGTTAATTCTGTAGGAAACCCTGCAGGATCTAATTCAGTAGATTATTTAGTAATTGCAGGAGGCGGTGGAACAGGAGGAAGAAATTGTCAAACTGGTGCTGGAGGTGCTGGTGGATTTAGATTATCTAATTCTACTTGTATGCCTGCTCCTTTAACTTCTCCTTTAGCTAATCCAACAGGTTTACCAGTTTCGGCTACAGGTTATCCAATAACAGTAGGAGCTGGAGGTCCACCAGCAGGTGCACCAGATCAACCTTCGGGTATTCAAGGTAGTCCCTCAACTTTTTCTACCATTACCTCAGCAGGTGGTGGAAAAGGAACTGGAGCAACTATAGGAGCTGGTCACCCGGGAGGAAGTGGTGGCGGTGGTATGACAGGATCTGGAGGAACTGGAAATCAACCACCAGTTAGTCCTTCACAAGGAAATCCTGGAGGACCTGGAAGTTGGAATCCACCTGAATATGGATCAGGAGGCGGCGGAGGAGCAGGTGCTTCTGGAAGTCCTGGAGGCACTGGAGGCGCTGGCGCAGGAGGTATAGGTTCTTATACAGTAATTAATCCCGCAAAAGGAACACCAGGTCCAGTTGGTTCAACAAGATATTTTGCTGGCGGCGGCGGAGGTGCATCTGAAAATCAAGGCGCATCAGGAGGTGCTGGCGGCGGAGGTAACGGAGCAGCTAATGGAGGAACTTCTACAGGAGGAACTGCTAACACTGGTAGTGGTGCAGGTTCAGGTAATGGACCAGGAGATGCAGATGGTTCTGGCGGTGGTTCTGGTATAGTAATTATAAGGTACAAATTTCAATAGGTAAAAATATGGCACATTTTGCAAAAATAAATGAAAATAATGAAGTCTTACAAGTTTTAGTTGTAGATGATAAAGACTTACTTAATTCTAATCAACAAGAAGAGGAATCAGTAGGACAAACATATTTAGAAACACATAATAATTGGCCTGCTCATTTATGGATTCAAACTTCTTATAATACAATTAATAATACACATAAAAATGGTGGAACTCCATTTAGAGGTAACTACGCTGGTATAGGATGTACTTGGGATTCTGTAAATCAAATTTTTTGGTTTCCACAACCATATTCTTCATGGATAAAAGATATTACAACTGCATCTTGGAAATCACCAATTGGTGATAGACCAAATTTAACAACAGAACAAATTTCACAAAACACAGCTGGTACTCATAAATGGTATTATGTTTGGAATGAAACTGCTTACCAAGCAGACAATACAACTGGTTGGGAATTATTAAATCATCTCGCTGAATAATTGACATAAAATAATATTTATGTAGTAATAAATAAATATTTATTATATAAATATATAATTATGCAAAAGAAAGTATTAACAGAACAAGCTTTATATTATGGCGATGTAAAGATGCCTAAGGGCTTTGAAATTAATCATGATGAATTAAAAGCTGATATTTTACAAACAAACATTGAAAATAGTGATTTTAAATTTTCAAAAAATTTTGATAAATTAAATACTTTTATTAAAGATCACGTTAATCTTAAATACAATATTGATTTAGTTAATAAATCAACGTGGGGAAATTTTTTTAAACCTTTTACAAATACTGAACCTTTATTAGAAGTTGACCCTGTTGATCTTAGAAACTCTCCTGATTTTGTACTACTGTATGGAGTACAAGTAAAAAATTGTTTTATTAAAATATATTACGAAGATAATAGAAGAAAAGGAAGAAGTTGGGACATAGAACTTAAAAATAATATGTTTATTATGTTTCCTTCAACTAACACGTATATTATTCGCAATAAAAAAAATGAAGATTTAAATTTTATTCAAACAATAACTTATGAATATCTCTAACCACTATTGGTATTTTACCTCTGTGATACCTCCTAAAATATGTGATGACATAATAAAATATGGCTTATCTAAATCTGAATCTATGGGAATAACTGGAGGATATAGTAATAAAAATTTATCTAAAAAAGAAATTAAAGATATGAAGCGTTTAAGAAATTCAGACGTAGTGTGGTTAAATGATACTTGGATATATAAAGAATTACACCCATATATTCATCAAGCAAATATAAATGCTGGTTGGAATTTTCAATGGGATAGAAGTGAGTCTTGTCAGTTTACAAAATACAAATTAAATCAATATTATAATTGGCATTGTGACGGATGGGATAAACCTTATAATGCACCCAATACACCTGACCATAATAAAATAAGAAAATTATCTATGACTTGTCAATTAACAGATGGATCAGAATATGAAGGTGGTGAATTAGAATTTGATTTTAGAAATTATGATCCTCACATGAGAGAAGAATCCAAACATTTAAGACAAGCAAAAGAAATACTTCCAAAAGGATCTATTATTGTATTTCCATCATTTGTATGGCATAGAGTTAAACCAGTGACGAAAGGGGTGAGGTATTCATTAGTAATGTGGAATTTAGGATATCCTTTTAAATAATATGAAATGTTTTGAATATTTTAAAACACCAATATGGTTTGAAGAAAAAAAAGATTTTTTAAAATCATTAAATAAATCATCGGACAAATATATTAAAGAAGCAAAAAATAAAGAAAAAAAATTTATAAAAGAAAATGGAGATTTTGGAAGGTCATACCATTCAAGATCAATTATAATAGATAATGATTTTTTAGATTTTAGAGATTACATTGGTAAAAAATCTTGGGAATTTTTAGATTGGCAAGGTTTTGATATGTCACAATACACAACTATGTTTAGTGAGTTATGGGTTCAAGAGTTTGCTAAAAAAGGAGGTGGTCATCACAATGCACATATACATTGGAATCAACATGTATCGGGATTTTATTTTTTAAAATGTAGTGATAAAACATCGTACCCAATATTTCACGAACCTCGAACAGGAGCACGTGCTACAAAATTAAAAATGAAATCTGAAAATGGTGTGTTTTACGGAACTGAATTAATACATTTTAAACCTCAACCAGGTTCACTTGTTATATTTCCAGGTTATTTAGAACATGAATTTGCTGTTGATTTTGGAAAAGATCCTTTTAGATTTATACATTGGAATATACAAGCTGTACCAAAAGAAATGGCTAAAGATGTTTAAACATTCTTTTATTTATTCTGTGTTTGAAGAGTTTGTAGAAATAGACGAAGAAACTTTAAAAGAAATAAAAAAAATAAAATTAAAAAAAGATAATAATATATCGGATATGAATCTTAACTCTTATTATGATAAAAATGTATTATTTAACAATTTTATAGAAAAAAAATTAAAAAATGTTTTTAAAAAATATAATTTAATTTTGAAAAATAGTTGGGTTCAAAAATATTTAAAAAATAATTATCACTCTTTACATACACATGATATTAAACTTAAATCTTTTGTTTGGTTTATAGAGGGAAATAAAAATTCATCTCCACTTTATTTTTATGATATAGGGTATCCACTGATTGATACAAACCAAACAATAGCAATTAATTTTGTACCAGGTACATTGCTTATATTTCCTGGTTTTATACCACATGAAGTAAGACCTAATAAAACAAATAATAGATTAATAGTAAGTGGAAATGTCATTTAAAAAAAATAAGTATACAGTTATTAGGCAAGCTATATCAAAAGACCTAGCAGCTTTTGTTGCAAACTATTTTAGTATGCAGAAACAAGTCTATGATACTTGTAGAGCACAAAGATATATTTCACCATTTGAAAACATCATAGGTCACTATGAAGGTAGAGATGAACAGATACCAGAAACCTATAGTCAGTATTCTAATATTGCTATGGAAACATTATTACTTAAATGTCAACCTAAGATGGAAGAAGTGACAGGTCTTAAATTATATCCTGCATATACTTATGCTAGAATATATAAAAAAGGTGATGAATTAAAGAGACACAAAGATAGATTTAGTTGTGAGATATCTACTACTATGAATCTAGGAGGCGATGATTGGCCAATCTATTTAGAACCATCAGGAGAAGTAGGTAAAAAGGGAATTAAAGTAGATTTGAAACAAGGAGATATGTTAGTATATTCTGGTTGTGAATTAGAGCATTGGAGAAATAAATTTAAAGGTGAAGAATGCGTACAAGTATTTCTTCATTATAATAATAGTAAAACGCCAGGCGCAAAAGATAATATGTTTGATAGACGTTTACACTTAGGACTTCCTTCCTGGTTTAAAAGGTAGTGTATTGTGAAAAAATTTATAGAGCTTTTATCTGAGCCTATTTTAGCTACTCCAGAACAAAAAGAAAAAGAAATTTGGGATGTAGAAGGTAGACTTAAAAATGGAAATCAACCTTTTAAATTTGATATAAGACCATTAAAGCAAGTTAATAATAAAGCTGAAAAGATAGGTTACTTTAAATCAAAATCTGATAAGATGGTTTTTGAAACGATTAATCAGTGGGTTATATTTGATACTGAAGAGTTAAATGAATATGTTAAATCAACAGATAAAAGAGATTTTAACATAGATGAATTACTAGATAATTTGTCTTGGAATTTGATACTATTTAAAAGATAAGATAATTAAGGTATAATATTGTATGCCATTAACAAACGTACAAATAGCACCAGGATTTAATAAACAAGTAACTGCAACAGGCGCAGAAGGTCAATGGACTGATGGTGACTTTGTAAGGTTTAGATACGGTTTACCTGAAAAAATAGGCGGTTGGGAGCAACTTACCTCAAACACCCTAGCAGGAGCGGTTAGAGAACAACTTGTTTGGGCTGATTTAGATGGAAGAAGATATGCTGCAATAGGCACTAACAAAATTTTAGCTATATATTACGAAAATGATTTTTATGATATTACTCCATTAGACACTGCAATAACTGGAGCAACCTTTACTACAGTAAATGCATCTCCTACAGTTACAGTTAATAAAATAGCACATGGTTTAGCCGAAGGAGATTATTTTACATTTACTTCGGTAACCCCTCCAGTTGGAGCTGGTTACGTAGATGCAGATTTTACAACAAATAGTTTTCAAGTTGTGAGTCTTATAAGTAATGATGCTTTCACAATAACAATGGCAACCAATGCTGCAGTTTCTGTCTCTGCTAGTGGAGCAGCTACTATTAATCCTTATATTAAATTAGGTCCACTAAACCAAGCAGCAGGTTTTGGTTGGGGAACAGCTTCATGGGGAGGTAATTCAGGAATTATAACTACTTTAAACGGTGCACTTCTAGATGATACCAATGGAACAGGAGGGAGTGGAACTACTATAAATGTTGTATCAACCACTGGTTTTGCTACAACGGGGACAATCAAAGTAGGAGCAGAATTTATTTCTTATACAGGGATTACATCAACTAGTTTAACGGGTATTACAAGAGATGTAGCAGGAACAAGGTCAGCTCATTCTGACGGTGCTTCTGTTGAAGCAGTAACAGCTTGGGGTGCAGCTTCATTATCATCAAATGTACAATTAGAACCTGCTTCATGGTCTTTAGATCATTTTGGACAAAAATTAATAGCAACTGTTAAAAATGGAAAAAGTTTTGAATGGAATCCAATTAATGTATCAGCAACAGCACTTGAAACTAGAGCAACCGTAATATCAGGCGCACCCACAGCATCCATTATGTCAATTATATCTGAAAGGGATAGACATTTAATTGTATTAGGTACCGAAACAACTATTGGAACTCCTTCAACTCAAGATCCAATGTTTATTAGATTTAGTGATCAAGAAACTTTATCCGACTATGCACCAACTTCAGTAAATACAGCAGGTACATTTAGATTAGATAGTGGTACTACAATTGTTGGAGCTGCAAAAGCAAAAGATTATATTTTAATAGTTACTGATTCTTCTGCATATGTGATGCAGTTTGTAGGACCTCCATTTACTTTTTCAATAAGACAAGTAGGAAGTAATTGTGGACTAATTGGTCAACATGCAATTAAATATGTTAATGGTAGAGTATGGTGGATGGGTCAAGCAGGTGGTTTTTTTGTTTATGATGGTACTGTTAAATCAGTTCCTTGTTTAGTAGAAGATTTTGTATTTACAGATAAAGGAGATAATTTAGGATTAAATTATAATAGTGGTGAACAAATTTATGCAGGTTTAAATCATTTATATGAAGAAGTAAGTTGGTTTTATCCTAAAAGCGGATCAACAAATATAGATAGAGTGGTCACTTATAATTACACAGAAAACACTTGGACAACGGGTTCTTTATCAAGAACATCTTGGCAGGACTCAACACTGTATGATAAACCTTATGCTACAGAATACAATGAAACAGGAACACCAACCTTTCCAACAATACAGGGGGTTACAAATATAACAGGGTCTTCGATTTATTACGCACACGAAGTTGGTAATAATCAAGTTGATTCTTCAGGCAACAAAACAGCTATCGAAGCATTTATACAATCAGGTGATTTTGATTTAAGCGATGGTGAAGTATTTATGAGCATGAGAAAATTTGTTCCTGATTTTAAATTACTTACTGGAGATGCAGAGATTACTATTAATTTAAGAAATTATTCTAATAACGCTTCAACATCCTCGCCTCTCGGCCCTTTTACAGTTACAGATTCAACAGATAAAGTAGATACAAGAGCTAGAGGTAGAGCAGCAAGTGTAAAGATAGCTAATACTTCAACAGATCAAAATTGGAGATACGGTACCTTTAGAGCTGATATTCAACCTGATGGAATGAGATAATGGCAAGAGTAGATATAGTTATTCCAGAACCAACACCAACTTATACAGAAGAAAATCAAAGACAAGTAGCACAGTCTTTACAAACTCTTAAAGATAAATTAAACACTTCTTATCAACAAGAATTAAAAAATGAACAAAACACTTTTAACTATTTCATGCAATGACAATAAGATATAAAAGCGAAACATTTGATTTAACTACAACTAATGTGACTACTGTTTTGACGTGTCCAGCAGATGCTACTATTATTGGTAAGTCGTTACAAATAAGTCATCAAGCTGG
>Ga0208899_1002249_pt1 | contig 13040 bp, 16 predicted proteins | sample VirMetDEL_Nov_24_FD_184518 | JGI IMG/M metagenome (GOLD analysis project Ga0208899, IMG submission 184518) | Aqueous microbial communities from the Delaware River and Bay under freshwater to marine salinity gradient to study organic matter... | ecosystem: Environmental > Aquatic > Marine >... | reverse complement strand
TATCCGAGAGGATAGCCCCTTTTTTAGTTAAAAAAAATACACTTGTGGCGCATTACCTTTGTATTATGCCCACAACTAATAACTACGACATCGTACAAGGTAGTGACTTGACAATGGTTTTGACCGTTACTTACAACGGTGAAGCGGTAAATTTAACGGGGGCAAGTATAGTAACAACTGTAATTGATCGGAACGGGTCAGACATTGCGGAAGTTACAACAACATCACACACTACACCAGCAAGCGGAATTACAACCATCTTAATACCAGATACAACTACCGACACATGGGCAATCGGAGTGTATAGTATTCAAAGTAAATGCACGTTAGCAGATGGTACGGAGGGTGTGATAGATGATTCATGGGTAAATGTTAGATACAGTAATTAATGCCAACTAGCAGCAACCAAAAGAAGTTTGGGTCAACGGCAAATCAAAAGGGGTTTGCAAATACTGCGGACCAACGGACTTTTGCAAATACGGTTGTGGCTAGTACGGTAGGCACGTTAATACCACAAGTGCCAGACTTGGTGCGAATCACGCAAAGTGGTGTTTATAGAATTGTTCAATCAGGGGAATATAGAATCATAAATGGCTAGTTTTAAGATTACAGATTTAACCGAATTGACTGGTGGCAGCGTTGCTGATACTGATGTTCTGGAGATTGTTGACCTGGATGCAGACCAGAGCAAAAAGGTAACGATTGCGAGTCTTAAAACGGTATTCAGCGCATCTGAGGGTTCAACCTACACGGGTGGCACGTCAAACGGCATCATGTTTAACGATGGCGATACGTTTGCGACAAGTTTAAATTTCGTGTTTGATGGTGAAACATTAACGCACACCTTAACAAACGGACAAACTGCCGACGCATTCCAAATAAACTCTTTTGGTAATACTGGGGGGGATGTTTTTAGAGTAGAAAAAGGCGGTTTGATACACGCAAGCGGAACAAACACTCAACAAAGTACAACCTACACGCTAACCAATGTAGTAACAAACGGAACTAAGACCATAACCTACGATAGCAATTCAAATGTAAAAGTAGGTGATGTAATAACTGGTACTAACATTGCTACGGCAGCTCACATTATTTCTGTTGAATCTGACACAGAAGCGAGGATGAATGTTATTGCAACTGGATCAGGAACAAATAGTGCAACTATTATCCCAATGTTTGCTGGGGTTTATAGCAATGTGACTTTATCCAAAAATGCAGGAATAAGCAGCTATTATTCGGCAGGCTTATTTGTTAGCCCAAAAAATAGTGATTCGGGTAGTTCAATAAAGAGCGCAGGAGCATACATAGACAATCCTAGTTCATCAGCTACCACAACGGGGATGTATCTATCTAGCAAATCAGATACTATTCTCACGTTTAACAGGACTAGTCCAGCTACTGAAAAACATCAATGGTATATGACTATTGGTGATGGCGCTGGCACGGCTAATAGTAGGGGTGACTTTTATATTGGAGCTGGTGAGTTTTTCCCTAAAGACAATTCACACAGTCTAAGGATTGACGATTTTGGATTAGCAATAGGCGGCATAGGTTATCTTTCGAGTGACACGGCAAATCAGGCTTTTACTATTTGGGGTGGAATTTCATCAGGTGGTAACGTATTGAACGTGAGATGGAGAGCAGCGAATGACATAAATAACACAAGCGGAAATGTTAACTTAATTGCCATAGATAGCACATTGAACGGTCAAAAGTTCAAGCCTACATCTGGCACGGGTACTGTAAATTACATTAACCTTTCACCAGAAATAAACCAGACGGGTGGTGCTAGTGGAATATCGAGAGCGATATACATCAATCCGTTGTTGACAAGTGCGGCAGATTTTAGAGCGATAGAGGTAACTGGGGGCAACGTAGTTTTAGCATTACCTACAAGTTCCGCTGGACTTCCTAGCGGTGCTTTATGGAACGATTCAGGAACAGTAAAAATAGTATAATGGCAACAAGAGAAGAAAAAATAGTTTTACAAGATGATGAAACGCTAGTAAAGTTCATTTTTAAGACTGAGGAATTACCAGATATTATCGCTGGTCATTGTCAAGATAGAGGTTACCAAGCAATGGTAGATAATCCAGATTTTGACGACACAAAAGAAGAAAGTGACGAAAATCCACGACAAATACAAAATCCAGTAAGCGCGAAAGAGTTTGTTTGGAATGTTGTTCGTGAGTTTGGGGTAGCACCTGCAAAGCGAATTCGTAAGCAAAGAGCAATGACGGAAGCATTGAAGGATTTGGAGATAAGTGACATTAATGTAAATGGCTTAGATAATGATAACAACAACGGATAAGCAAAAAAAGACTTTAAAAGGGCTAGAAAAACAGTTGCAAGAACTGCAAGCGAAAGCGAACCAGATAAACGGTGTACGATCAGCGTACATTACTGCAATACTAGAGGGTGCAGATGTCGATTCGGATAAAGAGTACGAATTAGATAAGCAGTACAATCTAGTAGAGAAAGAAGAAGAAACAGAGTAATGAAGATACTAGGGCTAGAAATAACGAGAGCAGAAAAAAGGCAAGCAAGCCAACTCAATCCATATTACAATAGTTTTTATGGCTACGGGTTTGGTACGTCGTCAGTTGATATTGATTCAGTAAGCGGCATTGCAAGCTGGAATAGATGTTCTCAGATTCTAGCTGGCACAATCTCAGGACTTCCTAAACATTTAGTTGAAACAACCGAAAACGATAGAAAGACAATCTACGATAACCCTAGTGTGCCGTTGATAACGGACATGGCGAACCAAAACATGAATAGTTACAACTGGCACGAGTACATGATGCAGAGTGTAATTAATTACGGCAACGGTTACAGTCTAATACGACGTAATGCACAATATCAACCTATTGGGCTTTCAATAGTACACCCAGATAACGTTACGGTATACGTATATGATGATGCGGTAGTTTATGAGGTACAATATCAAGAAAAAGGAACTATCAAGGTGCTTTATGAAGATATGTATCACATTAAGGGTCTAAGTCACAACGGGTATGTTGGTATCAACCCAATTCAAGCCTATAAAAATCAACTTGGTGCTACTATATCAGCCCAGAAATACGGTAAAAATAGCTATGATAAAGGGTTTTTGAGTAGTGGTTATTTGGAGTTAGAAGGCAGTCTGAACGAGGAAACTAAGCGAAATCTGCGAGAAAATTGGGCAAATGTTAGTTTGGGTGCTGACAATATGGGGACTCCAGTACTTGACAAAGGTCAAAAGTATGTCCCATTAAAGATGAACCATCAGGATGCACAATACCTAGATGACAGAAAGTTTCAGAAAGCGGAAATAGCTACAATGTTGGGTGTGCCTACTCACTTAGTGAATGAGATGGGTGATGCTAAGTACAACAACGTTGAAAATACGAACACTCAATTTGTACAGTACACGATTATGAACTATGTACACAAATTTGAGGAAGAAAATAAAAAGCTACTTCGAGAGGATCAACGCATGAGATACAAATGGCGTTATGACGTTAATGGTTTGATGCGAGGAGATATGGCCGCACGTGGTGAGTTCTACGCAAAAGGCATTCAAAACAGTTGGTTGAAGCCTAGCGAAGCTAGAAATATGGAAGATTTACAAGGTGGTATTGATGACTACCTATTGAGTATAAATAACCAAGTACCTTTTGGGGAAAGAGAAGATTATAAACCTAATAATAAAGGGGCAAATGAGTAATACAGAAAAAAGAGCTTTTGAAAGCTCAATAGAAATACGAATGAACGAGGACGGCACGGAAAGCCGTACAATTACTGGCTATGGTGCAGTATTCAACAAATGGTCTAGTAATTTAGGCTGGTTTAGAGAAAAAATGGATCGAACTGCATTTGACAATGTAGATATGTCAGGTGTGATTGCGACATTCAACCATGACTTTAACAACGTTTTAGCACGTTCAGACTCCGATACTTTACGGTTGTCGGTTGACGATTATGGGCTACGATATGAGTTTGAAGCACCTAACACAACGGCTGGCAATGACTTGTTAGAAAATGTGAGAGTTGGTAATGTAAAGGGTTCTAGTTTCATGTTTACTGTAGCTGATAGCGGCACGGAATGGAGAAAGGGCGAAGATGGAATGGATGAGCGCACTATTAAGCAAGTTGAAAGACTTATTGAGTTAGGTCCAGTAACAGTACCAGCTTACCCAGACACAACGGTGGCAAAACGAGATTTAGAATCAGCACAAGAAGCTGAGAAGAAAGAAGATATGTGTTCTGTGGTTGACACCGAGCGCAAATACAAACAATTAAGAGCGAAAATTTAAATGAAAAATTCAAAACAACTGCGTGAGGAGCGGTCTACAGTAGACTCTCAAATCACGGAATTACGCAAAAAATACGAAGGTTCAGAGATGACCGAAGCAGATGCTACGGAATTTGATAGCCTTGTTGAGCGTATGGAGACACTTTCTGACGACATTGAAAAGGCAGAAAAGAGAGAAGCAGCAATTAAAGATGTTGCAAGCCGACAAGGTCAAAACTTTAACCCAGCACAAGGCACTCAAGAAATTAGCAAAGATGAAAATACAATGCTACGTTCTTTTGACATGGGCAAAGCGGTTAGAGATTTGGCTAAAAAAGGACGATTGGACGGAGCAGAAGCGGAATTGATTGGCGAAGGTGTTAGCGAAGCACGTGAAGCTGGTATTCAGTCTGGAGGTTTACGAATTGTAATCCCTAGCAAGTACACCGAGAAACGTACTGACATTGACCAAACTACTTCAGCTATTCAGCCAGTAACTGTAGGACGTTATACTGAAGCACTACGTGAGAATGCGGTATACGCTAACGTACCAGGAATCAATGTTTATACTGGTTTGTCAGGTGACATGAAGCTACCAGTTACTGCAAAGCAAACACTTGCATGGGCAACGGCTGAGAATAGTGCTGCGGCTGATGGAGGTGCTAACTTCACTAAGGACACACTAGCTCCAGTACGTTTGACTGGTTATGTTGACGTTTCTAACCGAGTTCTAGCACAAAATGGAACTGCCGCAATGAACGCAGTAATGACTGACTTGGGTCGTTCAGAAGCTGAGTTGATTAACACGGCTATGTTCTCAACTTCAAGTGTATCTAACGCACCAGGCGCACTAGCTGCAACTTCTGGAGTGTTGACATTTACTGAGGAGGCTGCACACTCTTATGGTGTATCAGTACCTAAAGATTTGTTGAGCGCAATGCGCACAGTAGCTAACGATCACGGATTGACTGGAAACCACTCTTACATTCTTTCAACTGAGTTAATTGCTGATGCATTGGCTGGTGTTAATGTAGCTGGTATCACTCCAACAATCACAGAGGGTGGTTACAACCGATACACAATCAACGGAATGAATGCTTTCTTTAGTACTGGAGCGACTAAGGTGGCAGGAACAAGCGGTGACGGTATCTTTGGAGACTTCTCAAGAGTTCACTTTGGACGTTGGGGCGGTCTAAACATCTTGGTTGATCCTTACACAGTAGCTGGTAACGACCAAGTGCGATTGGTAGTTAACTCTAATGTTGACTGGTCACTTGTACAAGGTGCTGCATTTGTTAAATTCACTTCATTGACTGCATAATGAAGGTGTTAGCAAAACAACCTTTGTTTCAATTTGGCGTATTGGCTTATAAAGGTCAAGAAGCGGAAGTATCCGACAAGCTAGGCGAAGAACTAGTAGAGTTGGGATTCGCTACCGAGATAAAAGCCGAAAGGAAGCGAGGTAGAAAAGCGAAAACTGAGAAGTAGGTAATAAATGTGATGGGGGCGAAGCTGGAAAGCCTAGCCCCTTATTTAAAAGCGATTATGAGAATAGTAAGAACACAGAAGCCAGCAGGGTTAGCGATAGGATTAGAAGCCGTTAAAACGCATCTAAGGCTATTGGGTTATGACGATGAAAATAGCCTAGTGGCCAGCTATGTTGATTCGGCTTGTGAGTTCATTTTTCAGCGTACTTGGAAAGTAGTACAAAGTGCAAGCTATACTGCATACTTAGATAAGTTTGAAAGTGACGTAACTATTAAAATGAATCCAGTTACTGCGTTGTCAAGTATCAAATACTACGATGTTGATGGGATTCAACAAACGATGGTAAACGGAACAGATTACTACTATTCATTGAACGGGAACTTTGCTCGTATTCACTTTATTAATGAGCCTACACTAGAAGATAACCGATACGATGCGATAGAGATAGCATTCACGGCTGGATATTCGGACCAATTTGACATTCCAGATGACTTGATTCATTGCTTAAAGATATTGGTAGCGGATGCGTTCAACAATCGAAACAGTCAAACGGCTGGGATGAGCGTAAACGAAAATAAGATACCACAGAGCGTTGACATGATACTAGCGAATAACAGTTTAAAAGATTTCGGCTAATGTGGGACATCGGTAGATATACACGGCTAGTTACAATCATGCGCCCAACGGTGACAAGTGATGCGAGTCATGCGCCCGTTGAGACGTTTGCAGAGTGGCAGAAATGCTATATGAGCAAGCAAGATAAAAGAGTGTCAGAAGGCATGGAGCAAGACAAGAATACTGGCGATAGATATACAATATGGAAGACTGCACGGCCAGTATCAGGTTTGACGTTGAAAGACCAGCTATTGTTAGATGGTGTAACGTACGAGATAAGAGGCATTAGAGAATTAGGGCGCGAGCGTTTGGAAATTGAAACGATAACTAAGTATTAATGGATTTTAGCATTGACATAGAAGGATTCGACGAGGTCATACGAAGCATTCAAAAGCTAGAAGATAGCGTTAAGTCTAAGGAGTTGAAAAAGATATTCGTTAGACAAGCACAACCAATTCTAGAGGAAATGCGGAAACAAGTACCAGTAGCCACAGAAACTATCGAATACAGTAGAAATAGAAATATAAAGATTCCGCCTGGCAACCTTAGAGATAGCTTGAAGAAGTTTAAAGGTAGGAGTGAAGAGTGGCCAGCAGTTTATGTAGGTCCAAAGGTTAAAAAGAAAACCAAATCACAAAGTGATGCAGTAATTGGTTCTGGTTGGTATGGGTACTTCTTGAACTTCGGTACAACAAATGGCAAAGGCGGTATTGAAGCAGATCACTTTATTAAAAGGACATACAGTCTAGTAGCTGCATCAACGGGCAATAGGGTAACGGATAAGACGTTGCGATACTTAGAAAAGTTAGAAAGACAAATAGGATTTGAAGTATACAGATGACATTTGAAGATGCAATAGGGGATATTTTGAAGGCAAACAGTAATTTAACTGATTTGTGCAGTAACATCTACGGGGGAATTGCTCCGCAGAATGGTTCATTACCTTATATCGTTTTTAACAGAAGCGGTCAAATACCTACACCCGACAAGCAAGCCAATAATATCGGTGACTTATTGCTAGAGGTAGACATTTATGCAAGCGGCTACAATGAAGCGATAGAGATAGCCGATGCAGCACGAGAAGCACTAGATTTATCAACTGGAAGCTACACGGGTTTTGATTTTAGCCGTGCGAGGTTCGACAGTCAAAGTAGTGTTGACTACGATGCAGAAACGAGAGCATATTACACCCTACAAGGGTACATAATTTGGTATAAATACACATAGAAATGAAAATAAGATTAACAAAGGCGCATAAAAAGCCTAACGGGAAAAAGATAGCCAAAGGCACTATCATAAGTGTCCACGAAGGGCATCCTTACAAAGACTTTGAGGTGGTGGGTCAAGAAATTGAAACCGCCGATGAAACACAATTTAAACAAATTAAAGAAAACGAAAACGAATAATGGCAACAGCAGGAAAATTCAACGGAAATATCTTAGAGATATCTTTCGGTGGCACAGTTTTGACTCATGCGCTACAACATAGCGAATCACACTCAATGAGTCCTATCGACGTAACAACTAAAGACAGTTCAAGTCAGGAAGAAGTAATCGCAGGTTTGCGAGGTTCTGAAATCTCAGCAAGTGGGTATTTTGCAGAATCAACGGGTGGAACATACGGCTATGAGGACTTGTATGACATTTACGTGGCTGGTAGTTCTGTAACGGTATTGGTAGCAACCACAGAAACTGGTGACGTAACTTATAGCTACACGGCTTATATTACTAGTCTAAGCAGAACTGCGGAAATGGACGCGGCAGTAGCATTTGAAGTATCATTGAAGCCAACTGGCGCAGTATCTAAAGGAGTAGTAGCTTAATAGATTATGAATACCATCACAATTAACGGAAATGACTACCCATTTAGATTAACAATAAGTGGGTTAAGTGCAATTGAGTCAAAGACTGGAAAGTCGATTGAACACATTGACCAAGTAGGCATCATGACACTTGTTTTAACAGTTCTACCCATTGCTATTAATGCTGGTTACAGAAAGCAGCAAAGCGGTGAAAGAATAACGGAAGAACAAGTTATGAACCTGGTTGATGATGACCCAAGTTGCATCTCAAAGGTTAGCGAAATTATGACGTCTCAGATGGAGTCCTTAATGGAGAAAGTCAATGGGGCAGACAAAAAAGCAACCGCTAAAAAAAAATAATTTTCTGGGATTGGGTAGTACAACAAGCAAGTTATTGGTCAATCCCAGACTATTATGAACTTACACTCAGAGAATTCAGCATAGCTATAAAGGCGAAAGCTGATCGAGAAGAGCGAGATTACAGAACGGGTTGGGAACAAGCCCGATGGATTGCGAGGTGGATAGTTCAAGTGAACGTACCAAAGAAGCAAATACCACTAGAAAAAATTGCCCGCTTCCCCTGGGAAGGCACTGACTTTGAACAGATGAAGGATATAATTGACAACTTTAAAGCTAAAAAAGGGCTAGATGGCTAAGAATAGAATAAACATTGCGATAGGTGCAAACCTAAAACAGTTTAGTACCGACATGCAGAATGTCAAGCGTGAGATGCGCAAGACGGGTCGAAAAATGAAGTCTCTAGGCAAAAGCATGACACGTTCTTTGACTGCGCCACTTGGGTTAGTTGGGGTTGCATCTGTTAAACTAGCTGCGGACTTCGAGCAGTCAATGGCAAAGGTTCAAGCAATTAGTGGGGCTACTGGTGCGGGGTTCAAAGCGTTAAATGACAATGCGCTAGAACTTGGCAGGACAACTAGATACACGGCACAACAAGTAGCTGAGTTGCAACTTAATTTGTCCAAGTTAGGATTCGACGCTAAAGAAATAACGGACGCAACTGGTGCTATACTTAATTTAGCATTGGCGACTGGTGAAGATTTGGCTAGTTCGGCAACAACTGCGGCTGCAACTATAAAAGGATTTGGACTAGAAGCTAGCGATGCTGGTATGGTTTCCGATGTTATGGCAAAGTCCTTTAGTAGTTCTGCTTTAGATTTGGAGAAATTCTCTACTGCTATGGCGGTAGTAGCACCCGTGGCAAATAAAGCAGGTGTATCGCTAGAAGAAACAACGGCAATACTTGGAACATTAACAGATAGAGGCGTTGATGCTTCAAGTGCTGGTGCGGCATTAAGGAATATTTATTTGGACTTAGCAGATAATGGTATTACTTGGTCTAATGCAATGAAGCGTTTACAGACGAGTCAAAACCCACTTTCTGAAGCTATGGAGTTGTTCGGCAAAAGGGGGGCAACAGTTGCTTCTATTATAGCTGATAACGTTGATAGTATTGCAAGGCTTACAAGTTCGCTAAAAGATAGCGGTGGTGCAGCTAGCAACATGGCTAAAATAATGGATGATACCGCAAAAGGTTCTTTATTTAGATTAAATTCAGCACTTCAAGGTATAGCTATTGAAATAGGGGATGCTCTGATACCTATATTCCGTTCATTAGCGGATTGGCTAAGTAAAATGGCTGACAGATTTGGTGGTATGTCTGACCATTCAAAAAAATTGTTATTGATTTTTGGAGGACTAGCAGCAGCAGCAGGTCCAGTAGTGTTTGTTGCTGGTTTAATGGTTTCTTCCTTTGGGAGTATATTGGGAGTATTACCTAGCTTAATAATAGGCATTAAGGCTTTAGGAGCTTCTTTAACAACGTTTATGGCTAATCCTGCAACTATTGCTATACTAACAATTACTTCGTTACTTGTTGCACTTTCATTATTAAAGCCAAAAGTAAAAGAACTTTCTGATGAACAGAAACGATCAGCGCAATTTGTCAAGGATTTAAACAAAGTACAAAACGATGCAGCAGTAAAGGCTGAAACACAACGGATAAAACTTGAACGTTTAAACAACGTAATCAAGGACAACACGATACGAGAGAATACACGTAGAGATGCTATTATTTCACTAAGAAAGGAAATGCCTTCTTATCTTAAGAATATATCAGATGAAGAATTACTAACCAAAGGTGCAACAAAACAAATAGACTTGTATGTTTCAGCCTTAAAAAGTAAAGCAATCGCACAAGGGTTACAAGCGAAAATACAAGATAAGGCAAATAGACTTGCAGAGTTAGAAGTTCAAAAGGCGCAACCCGAAATACCTATTGCCCCACAATTCAAGATAGACCAATACGGTAATAGAATTATTGATGAACAAGCAAAGAAGGCTGCGGAGGACTTGCGTGAAACTGTAAAAGAAAGGGTAGAGTCAGAGATATCGGATCTGAATAAAGAAATAGATAGTCTGATAAAAATACAAGATAAGTATAATCAAGCTAGTGATTTTGGCGATAAAGATATTAATAATCTTGGTGGCAATATAGGAGACATCGGAGGTAAAGATAGACAAAAACAATTTGAGCAAAGGTTAAAAGATAACCAAAAATATCTAGCGGAGTTAAGCAAACAGAGGATAGAAAACATAACCAATGAAAAACGTCAAGCGTTAGAATTGGCTGCATGGAACTCAGAACAAAGAATCAAAGAAATACAAAATAGTTTAGCGGATGAAAAAATCAAAAATGATTTAATAAATGAGGAAACGAAACGAGCCGATGCCGAGCGTATATCTATTACCAAGGATTTTAACACAAAAGCTAAAAAAGAACTATTTGACAATGAGTTAAAATCATTAGAGGCATTCAACAAAGAAAAGTCTACACATTTAATTGAATCACTAAATGCAAATCAAATAACTGAACAAACTTTCCAACAACAATCTCTGCAAAACGATTTGGAGTTTTTGAAATTGAAATTAGAATTATACAAAAAGTATGGGAAAGACTTGACCGATTTGCAATTAGATTTGGCTAAAAAACAACAAGATATACAAGATCAAATGGCTGCGGGGACTACCGATACTTGGGTGTCAACATTTAAAAGTATGGAGATGGCGATAGAAAGCTTCATTACTGATACGATAGGCGGCTTTTTAGATGCACTAGGTCAGGAGATGGCTGGAAGCACAAAGGCGATTGATAGATTCGGTGAGACCATTATTGCATCATTTGGTAAATTCATAAGTCAATTTGGACAAATGCTGATGGCTTATGGTGTAGCAAAAACCGTTTTATTTAAAGGTGGACCAATGAGTGGTCCAGCAGCCATTGCGGCTGGTGCAGCACTAGTTGTTCTCGGTGGAGCATTAAAACAAATGTCTAATCGTGCATCGGAAGCAGCAGATGGTGGCTATGGCAATTATGGTGTTGGTGATACTTTTGCTCCACCTAGCACGGGAATGGGTAGCGGTAGCACATACGGCACTAGCAACGATGTAATGACACTTGAGACAGTAGTGTACGGTAGAGATATAGTTTTAAGCTCAAATAGACAACACGGGACAATCAGTAGAACGAGAAGAAAGTAATGGGTGTACAGATAAAAGGCGAATTTTTTAGTGATAACGGTGGCAACTGGGAGGTGTATATTTATAACTCCAGTTATGCCAGCACCGTTACTGATGTAATTGTACACGATTTAAATATCACTTGGGAGTCTCAAGGTGATGATTTATTAGAACCATTAAAAGCTAGTAGGGCTGCATTTAGTTTCATTAATGATTCAAGTGCTGTTGATAGCTTAATAAGTGGGATTAAAAACGGTGACGAGGATCAATTTCACATGGTCATCGAAAAGGAGTCAAATCTATATTGGGCTGGTGTTGTTTTGATAGACCAGTTGTCATGGGAGGATAAGCCAAAGCCTAGAATTGTAACCATACAAGCTATTGATGGCATTGGCAGACTTGCTGACATAGAGTTTGACTTTGCGACAGATGCGGCTAACCCAGCTCAAACGTCAATGCTGGGCTACATATTTGAAGCATTGGAATATAATGGACTGAGTCAATACTGGGGTGCTAGTGATGCTTATTTCAAGGAGAGTTGCGAGTTCTACGAGACACAGATGCCAAATACTGCAGGTGTATTTGACACGAATCAAAGCCCGTTATTAAATACTCGTTGTGATAGGTTTTTGTTTATCACAGATGAGGTAGCTGGTGAGAAAGTAGTGCAAAGAGGATTGAGGACTATAACCCTTCCGACATACAGACCAGTCATGTGTAGTGATGTGTTATCTTCCATATTGCAGCTTTTTAGTTGTCGGATGATGATGGTAGATGGTAGCTACCAAATACAGCAAGTAAGAAACTTTACAAGCGGGAGCCACAAGATTAGGTCAATTAGTAAAAGTTTGTCTATTGTATCTTATGGCACTCCCAACAACCGACAAACTGAGGGTTCAGAGGTGCAAAGGTTGGGCGATGGGCGTTGGTCCTATAAACCAGCATTGCAAGTGGTTCGTTTAGATTCTATACCGAGAGCGTTAATCGCTCAGAGTGGCGGTGGCATTCAAGAGTTAACATCTTCGACAACTCCATTAGTTCAAGAAGTTCAAATGGGTACGGTTAGAGGTGGGGCTTCTAGTGGGAAATCAATGACCATTAGGGTTATGTTTGACGTTCCAAATAGATTCAGTTCTTTGCCGACTAGACTTGATTTAGAGTTAAAAGTGGAGTGTGGTTCTTATAGATTGAAGTCTAATTTAAGCACACCAGATAAGATTGAATGGACAACAACCGCAACAGATAGAGTGGATAGAAGCTGGAGTTATAGCGACATAGCAAATAGTGATGGTATTCTTTATGTAGACATTGAGTCTCCAGAGA
>Ga0208899_1002246_pt1 | contig 13062 bp, 6 predicted proteins | sample VirMetDEL_Nov_24_FD_184518 | JGI IMG/M metagenome (GOLD analysis project Ga0208899, IMG submission 184518) | Aqueous microbial communities from the Delaware River and Bay under freshwater to marine salinity gradient to study organic matter... | ecosystem: Environmental > Aquatic > Marine >... | reverse complement strand
ATGTTCCTAAGCTTCCGCTTCCTGCCCCAACTGCTCCAGATGCACCACCTCCTATTTTACCTCCGAATGCTGAAAATGCTGCTCCAGCGGCAGCACCAATACCACCTACTAAATCAGCTTTTGCTTGTGCTCTTGCTCTTGTGGCTGCTGCTAAGTCTTGATTAGCCATTCCAAGTAAAGCAGATTGTTTACCCATTTCTAATTGTTGTCTTGAGCTTTCACCTGCTCCTCTTAATTTTTCCGCTTCCATAGCTCCTTTAGCCTGTAGCTCTTGCTGTTTCATTGCGCCTTGCGCAGACAATCTTTCATTCATAGCTTCTTGCTTTGCAATATCAGCACTTATACCTTGTAATCCTTTTGCTTGTTGTTGTGATAATGCTTGTGCAATTGCAGCTGCACCTGAACCGCCGGCTCCTGATCTAAATGAATCTAAAGCTGAAGCTAATCCTTGTTGCTGTTGTTGAGCCTGGAAATCTGCTGCTTCTGTTGAAACTCTTAAGTCTTCAAAACTATTTTCCATGTCTTCGTATTCATTTCTAACGTTTTGATAAGGGTTTGTAAACTCAGTTGCTTCAAATGCCCTCATTTGTTTGTCTCTTCTATTTTGAGCTTTTCGTTCTCTTCTTCTTCTTTTACCACCGCCGAATAGACTACCTATACCTTTAGCAATACCGGGAATTGCTGATGCTATACCCGCTATAGCTAGTGGCGCTAAACCTTTTGTAACTGTATCCGCTACTTCTATTATTGTTGTTAGTTCTTCCATGATTAATTACTGCTTATAAATATATCTGAGTTAACTGCGAATAGTTCCGCATGATCTTTTGAATCGTTTTCTAAATTAATTTCTGCATAATACCCTATTACGCCTGATGTATTTTTACTATTATCTTTACCAAAAAATATATAACTTGTGTTTTTTAACCCCGACAAATCCCCCTCTGCTGTGCATACTATATAATTATCAAGAATACTTACTGCAGGCCCAATTCTTTCAACAGTATTACTATCTGTTAAATAATATATTTGGTCTCCTACTTGTAATGAAGTATTTTTGGAAAAATTATATTCTAAAGTTATATTGCTCATATTGTTATTATTACATTTTTTATATTATAGTTAAGCTTATTGTATATTTCCACCACTACCTCCGCTTCCACCTGAAGCGCAGTTAAGAGCTATACCGCTAGATAATGAATTACCATTCCATATAAAATAGTTTACATTGTCTTGTGAGTAATATTTAGTTCCTGATTCTAAAGTAGCACAAGTATTACCACTATATATTTGTGTGGCTGAATTAAGACTAGAGGAATTAGATCTAATTTGTCTAGTGCTGCTAGATCCACATAAAGCTAATTTACCTGAACTAGATGTTGCTGGATTTTGAGTTGTATAATAAACTAATAAAGGATAACAAGTTAAACTAGGTGCTGTTGCGGTTCTAGTTGTAGGATTACAAGTTCCAGTATTTACAGTTGCTGTTAATGTGACTCCTTCATCTAAGAAAATACTTAATCCATTACTTGCTTTTAAAGCCCCTACTGTGGTATTTGTAACTGTTGAAGTTGATGATGTTGAAACTGTTCCTGATGATACAGATAATGCAACAGTGTCAGAGTTTGAAATACTAGTACCAAATGTTCCAAAAAACTTAGCAGAGTTATTGCTAAGGTATGTAACTCCTGCAGTTAATGTAAAACTACAATCTTTGTTTATATCATCATAACATGACTGACAACCATTTGGGTAATCATTATCTATTGAAGGATATGTATTTATGTAATTTGATACAAAACCTACAACCTTATAACAAGTTGAAGTATTATTGCTAAGTGTAACAGTCGTTCCCGATGGTAAAGCAGCTATACTGGTATAGTTTCCATAAACAGTACCTACGTCAGCCACGTCAGGACAACTAAATTCTTCGTAAGTCTGTAATGTGTAGCTTCTAGGCACAGGTGTTGTAGATGCAGGTCCCCATACTATAGTCGCAAATCCATGCTCCACTACATTTGTTGTTGTAGCATTAAACCCTTGAACCTTAACCATATAATATAAAGTTTGAGCTTGGCTATTACTTATATTAAAAGATTGTTGATCTTCTAAACTTGTTATTTCCACCCACGAACTTGCGTTAGGATTTAATCTATCATTTTCTACCGTTGTATAAAACCAATTATATTTATTACCTGAAGTATTTACTGAAAATCCACTATTACCAGCTGCCATACTTTGGCTTACACCTGCTGTTCCGCTTGAACTAGTAGTTATACTAGCGCTACACGAAGAACAATTACAACAAGTAGACGTTGCGTTAAAAGGATAATCTCCGCTTATTTTAACATCATCATAGCTTTCGTGAGTTGTATGACCAGCTGTTAATATTTTGTAACAACCATTAGTAATAGCGCCTGTAGCGTCTACTATGTTTACAACCTCATTATTATTATAACCATCACTGTTTATTACTTTTACATATTCAGTATCATTAGTAGTACAATGACGAATTTCAAGTTGTTGGGATTTTCCTTTCCACTCAATTTCAAATTCATCAAAGTCTGATTCGCTACCAATACTTCCTGTAACAATACATTTGAATTTTTTAGTTATAGTGCTACCTGAAGCTAATCCGTCTGCTACAGTTTGTGTTAATGCAGCTGTAAAATTATCTGCTGTGGTTAAAACAGTGGCTCCAGATCCTGGGCCAGCAATTTGAGTCCAAGAATAAGATAATGTTGAACCACTTGTGAAGTTACTTACTTCTGTTGTTAAACCTAATGATTCGTATGGGTTCCTGTCTGCTTTATTAGCGGCACTTCCTCCAAATTTTATTGTTACAGATGGACTTGCTGCAGGGCAATTATTCCAAGCCCCTACTCTATTTCCACTAGCATTAAAGAAAGCATATAATCCGTTTTTAGAATATGTACCTGCTTCGCTTGAAGTAAATGATAACCCTTGTTCATTTTTATATAATTTACTTATATTACCCACTGTGGTCGTATTAGCAAATCTAGTATAATCATTTTGTGTGTTTGTACAAGCTGTAGCATTCGCGCTAGATCCACCAATTACAGCTCCAAAAAATAGGGTATTATATATAGTCACACTAACGTCTGTTACTGGGCTAGATTTTATTAATGGACTAGTGTTTTTTATTTCAACTGTATATTTGTTTGTAGTTGATGAGCCTAAAATACTTGTTTGAGCAGTATCCGTAATTGTTGAATTAGTCGTTTCAGCAATTTGTGTTGTTGGTGTGCTACCGTCTGTGCTTTTTCTAAATATATAAGTAAATGTTGCTCCTTGAGGAGTAAAAGACGGTGATGCGGTTAATGAAATTTGTTCTCCTACAAAAACAGAACCAGTGGCTGATAGACTTACTGTGGGTGGATCTACCGCTAAACAACTAGTATGTGTTGCTGATAAAGTTCTTAAAGCATCATATTCAGTCGCGTCTAATGTTAATCCGATTTGAGTTACCACCCAATGAGTACTACTATCATATGTTTCAGTAAAACTTATTATATTACCCACTGCTAATGCACTAGTACCTGTAGGCAAAGTAACTAAAATATCTTTAACATCACTAGCGTCTCTACATTTTGAAACTTTTATACCTTGATTACCACCACCTGTATTACAAGCCACATGGCTACTTGGTACTCCACTTGAATTTATAAATCTATAATTTGTTCCGTCTGAGTATGTTCCTTGTTGAAAATTTGTTGTGCTACCTTGATTGTTTACAGCAAATTGTGTTGCTGCTGTAAAGTTACCGTTACCAAATAAATTTTCTGTAGTTGAAGCTGTACAAGCAGCTAAATTAACAGACGTACCGCTAGAATATTTTAAATTAGGGTGTGAAGTCCATGCTGTCCATACAATAGCATGCTGAGGTGATGTTGCAGGTCCATTTATTACTACCTTGTAATATTGTGTTGATGCAGAACTTTCTGAAACAGTTAATGATGATGAATTAGCTCCTGAAATAGCTGTGCTGTTGCTTGGAGTAAACCCTGATGTTCCGCTTTTATGCCATTGGTAAGATGTTACTACCCCTGTAGTATTAGTTGATAACGAAACGTTAGCGCCAACCATAGCTGCCCCACTACCTGTTATAACTACTGTAGATGCTTGAGGCATATTTATCGTAGCTGTTTCACCACTACATAAACCACTTGATATAGTTGCAGTTACTAACACTCCTTCGGACGCTGTTACAACTAAGCCAGAGGCTAGAGCAGATTTTGTTGTGGTTGTTGGTGATATAGTTCCTGACGCTACTGTTAAATTTATATTTGGATTAGTTCCAATATCGCTTCCTGTGAATGTACCTGATAAAGTTGTACCTCCTGACGAATATGTTGTAACACCTAAACTAAAAGCACAGCTAGTACCGGTTGCTGTAAATCTATCGGTACAAGACACAGTGCCAGAATTAGTATAACCACTCCCTGGTATATTTATTGTTGCCGTATAATCTGTTGGCCCTGATTGATATGTTGAAGGTGATATAGTTCCCGATGCTATCGTTCCAGCGCTAACTGTACCGGTTACTGTGTCACCTACCGTTCCATTTGCTACTTGAAAATTAGCTGTGTCACAATCAAAAACTTGGTTTATAACTGTTCCAGTAGCATTATTAGTACAAGGTTTAACAATCCCAGAATTTGAAAATCCGTTTGGCACTGTTATATTGGCTGTATATGTGGTTACGCCAGGCTGAATAGTAGATGGTGAAACTGAAACTATTGTTCCATTTGAAATAGAGCTTTGTGATATAGATGTTATAGCAGTCCCGTTTACTTCTGTTGTGTTGCTATTAGCAACTGTAAAATTAGCTGTAGTACATGTAAATTCTGTAGAACCCTGTATGTTAGCTATATTACCTAATCCTTGTATAGAAAAGTTTTTTAATCTAGAATTTCTTTCTTCCTCTGTAAGATCTTCTAGTTTATTATCTACACCTGATATTAATCCAAAATATTTACCTTCTTTTTCTTTAAATTCTAATATTTGTCCCTCTTGCTGATCAGTTATTACACCAGCATTAACATTACCCCACCCAGTTGTTCCTTCGTAGGATATATTTTTAAAGTTTTTTATAGCTGATGGTTCTTGATTAAATATAAATTTTATTCCTGCTGGAACATTTTGTCCATAAAAAACATTTCTTTGTTCACCTGCTGCATGATGTAAATATAGTTTACCTAAATAACATGTATAATAATTACCATTAATAGAAACCCCTGCTTCTGGAATAAAATCTAATCTTGAAACCCATCCTTTAGTGTCTTCACTAAAACTTATGGATGTATTTGTTACGGGCAAGGTTAATATGTACTGATCAGAATGTATATCATAGCTACCTATAATTTGTCCTGTTTCATTTAAAAGCTTATCTCTAAAATAGCTTGACATACCAGTATCTGATATTACTGTACTACCATCCCCTGATATTCTTAAAACTACCCCTCTTGCTTTATCTGTAAAATATATTCTATATCCATGTGAAGCAAACGATTCAGGATTTTTTGAAATTCCATAGTCACCTGCAAAAGCCCTTGCTTGCCCTAATACATTAGTAGTTGAAGTTAAATTTACATTTCCATCAGCATTAAATAAAGCATCTTTATTAGCTAAAACCTTTAATACTTTATCTTCGCAAAAAGCTAATAAATCTGTATCTCTTGTATATAATTTCTGTATACTACCATATTCGGGATTTAATTCTTTGGTTATTTTTAAACCTATGTTAAACTCATTTAATTTATTTATGCCACCCAGTGAATTATATATACCTGAGTATATTAAAGAACTTTTTTGATTACGTTCTTTATAATCACCTGATATAGTTGTTGAAACTTTTATACCTGGCTCTATAAAATCTTTATTAAAGTCGTCATTAATAATGCTTGATTCAATTCCATTCCCCATTATATAAGCATTGTGCCAAGATAATTCTAACCCACTTTCTGAATTCCACTGGTCTTTATTAAAACATTCACTTGTTTCGTAATAAACATCTAATACTTCATCTTCTGGTATTGTTTCAAATACAGCTGGTGATTCACCTAAAGTATTAATATCTACTGCATTTTGATTTGTATATTCAACAAACACATCTCTAGGTACATTATTAGAATCAACCCTTATAAATATTTCAGTTATTTCATTTTCCCCGTCTTGGTATACCGCGTTAGCTCCCCCTTTAAATCCTGTGTTATTATTTGCGTCTGAAAGCTTACAAAAATCATTAGCCCCGGAATCTTTATTTTGATTAAATGCTAAATTACCGTTTCCAGTAACGAACGTATCAGTAATAGTTATTGGTAGACCGTTTGAGCCTAGAGGGGTATCAACTTCAAGTTCAATAATTTTACCATCTTTAAAATAATACTTAAAGTGTACTTCTTCTTCTCTAAAATTATTACCAACTTGGCCTATAAATAAAGAATTAGCAGGGGGAGAATTATCAGAATCTAAATTATCAAACTCATCTACATTTATTAATCTGTTTATCCCAGCTGAACCTTGATTACTAAACATACTTTCAATCAACTTAGGAGTTTTCTTTACTTTAACAAAAAATTTACCATCAAAATCTTGTGATGCCTCTATGTTATTAGGTTTTTCGTCCGATATGTCTAATATTTTAAATTTAAAATCATCAGGAGTTATTGGTGGGTTGGTACTAGGATTGTTATATACTAATTTAGTTTGAGAGTTTAATGCTTTTTTTAGCATCATATATTGTCCCTCTTTAACCTTATTAACTTCATAAGATGGGACTACCAACCAGCATGTGCCTGAATCTTCTTTATCGTTTGCTACTCTTTCAGCAATTAAGTTATTAAATTTATTAGAGCTAGGTTTTATATAATATTTAAATTTTGTTAATCTTGGATCAGATGGAAAATCCCCAGCCATTTTAACTATAAATTTAGTACCAAAATTTGAACTTGCAATATCAAAATCTACCTTTTTTGTACCTGAATTATCTCCTCCGTCTGCTGTTATAACAGGGGTTTGCCTACCATATTTATCTTCGAAAACTACACCTATTTCGTATTCTCTACCTGTTTTTATTGTTCTAGTATCTTTTATAGTAGATAAAGAACCTGTTAGTGTTCCCGCTCTTGTTACCTCTGTCCCGATAGTGGTTCTATTACCTAAGCTAATTGATTCAAAGCTAGGATTATAATCTAATATATTTAATCCATCTTTATAATTACCAAACACTATTCTATTTCCTACCACATCAACTGCTTTAGCTTTGTGAGGCACACTATCAAAAGCCCTTAACAATTGATCTTCAGGTATAACACTTTTTTTAACTGTTTTATTTACAGAATAACCAGAAGTATTAGCGGTTATTGCTTCAGCTTTGGTTATTAAATCATAAAGATATATATTAGTATTTTTTGATTCTTTATAAATAATTTCAATGCCCTCTAAAGAATTATGGGTTACTTCAAAACCCGATAACTTAGCAGCTTCAATATTATTTTCCATTTGGTTATTAAAACCCTCGTCTATATCGTATGAATTAGTTTCGCTAGGTAAAAATACTGGTTGTGTAAAAGGAGATATTGGGGATCTTTGGCCATTATTAAATTTAAATCTATAAGCAAATCTCACAAATTTATTTTCAAAGATTGGCTCGTTTGTTTTAGTAATAGCAGAAACTTTTATTTTAACATCTAGTGCTTTATCAGGTTTTTTAGTTATTAAAGTAATATCCTCTTCTGTAAAATTAATGCCGTTTATTTTACTTGTATAATTATATAAACTTGTGCTATTTAAAGAATTAAAAAGTAATGAAGTATCTGATATATCAAGAATTTTAGGTTCAGATTCGTTATCAGTAAATATTAAAAAATTATCTAATATAGTTATACCAGTTATTTTTTTAATAGAATCATCATCATTTACAGGAAAATTTAATACTTTAGTTAATATTGGCCTTGCATCTAATATTAAAGGCCTATGTGTATTACTTGTAGGGTCGTATTCTATTATACCGTCTACAGAAGTACCTTTTATAAAAACGTATATTTTATCGGTTTCTGTATTTTCAATAATACCAGCACATTTACCACCCGCAATAGTATCAGCAACAATTTTATTACCCACTATATTTTGAACAGTACCTACATCAGAACCTTCTGTACTAGCTATTTGAATATTAGAAGCATCTCTGTACTCACCTTCAGGGAGTAATCTCTCATCGAGGTCTGTATTCATTTTTCCACTTAGGAAAGCGTTTTTTATTTCTGGCATGTATTAATGTTTAATCTGCTTAGACTTACCTCTCATTACCTGAGTAAGCTCTTTTAATTTAAGGTTGGATAATCTTAATTTAGCATTACGCATTGCTGCTCTTCTTTCTCTTCTAAATCTATTTACTATGTATTCTGGAATGTTTGCTTTTGCAGATAATACCGCATGAGCTATGTATTTATATATTGCTTCTTCAGCTAATTTATGTATTTGCATTTCATTATCAGTACCAAGTCCGTCTGAAACATATTTTAATGTTATAACTTTTCCTGCTAAATTACTGCTGAATCCAAACTGACCGTTTGCTTCATCTATTATAAATACACCGTTTATTTGTGTAGTTTCTGGGTCTATACCAAATCTTTTACCTTCGCCGAGCATTGCATTTCTATCATTGTCTGAATAAAAGTAATCGTCATTTAATTCTGTAGTTGGTACATTTTTAAATCTTTCTGTAGTTAAGGATGTAGCCGTTAATAATGTTTCGTCATTATCATATAAGTATTCAGCTGTATCATCTTGCAATATTGCTTGTGATGGCCTTGAGGTTATCTTTGAAGGATATATTACTCTTTCTAATCCATCCCCATCTATCCATGCTAACTGTGTATAATTAACATAATCCTGGGGCATTGGTATTGTAAGAGATGCTCCTACTTCTATTTCTTGTATTTTTTCGACTCTTGATACATCATAACTAAATTCTTGTATTGCTCTTTTAGTGTGAAACAATACATCAAGTTTTCTTGCATTATCAATAATTTTACCATCCCCTACATATGAAACCATAAAGTTATTTACAATATCATTTAAAGCTATATACCTATAACTTCCGTGCTTTATGTTTTTTAACTTAACTTGTATTACTGTTCCGTTGGCTGGTGCTGTTGTAAATGTTATTACACCACTACTAGCAACATAGGTATATTGATCATCATCAATTTCATTTCCTGCTTGATATACTACAAAATCATTTTCTATAGCTGGTAATGGGTCAAATGTAACAGTAAAATTTTTATTAGAACCGTCACCAGTAAAATTATTAGCTACTGTGTAGTATTCTTTAGCTGTTTGTGTTATTAGTCCCATTTATTAAGATTTTTCTTGTTGTATTTTTTTAGTTTCTTTTGCATCTGCTAATTGAGCTATATTAGGATCTTTAATACTTACCCCTGCATATAACAATATTTTTATTACAAGATTTGTTTCTTCAGAATCATGCAATTCAAAATCAGTAGAAGCACTAGCATTATATAAAGCATTACCTAATATAGTTTGGGAACTCCATGTAACTGCGTTTGGCTTTCTAACATATGTTATTGATATGTTTGTATTTATAGTAGTTGGGTAAACTATTAACCCCCAGTGATTAGAAGTATTTCCTATGTTTTGGACATATACAGGGTTACTAGTTGTAGGTGCTGTAAGCTTTGATAATTGATATTCTAATAAATTTTTCTTATCAATTTGCTCAACAGGTGTTGTATTATTATATATTACAGTTCCTAGTTTATGTAAATCGGATGGTAAATGAAAATGGTCCGTCATATATGATATACTCCCAGACTTTTTAAACTTACTTAATTTTTCATTTATTAATTTTGGCAAATCAGAATACTCAGTATCATTCTTTGGTAATCTACCGTATTGGTTTAGATCAAAGAAATACTGCTCAAATATTTCAAGCTGTGCCTGGTTTGCAAACAAGTTAAATTCTTGTGGTGTTACATACCCACGGTTTTCTTTATTAAGAATAGCTAATACTCTTTGATATACTGTATCTATACTAACTGCCATATTTTTTATTTATTATAATAATAGCCACCATTACAGTGGCTATCACTATAATGAGACTTTATTTTAGTCTTTTTTCAATTGATTTATAAACTTCTAAGCCTTCGTCTGTTTTTAAGAAAGCTGTAAAAGCGGAATAAGGATGTTCATCAAATGGAACTGTCATAATTTTCTTGTCAGTTTTTGCCCACTTAAATGTTCTTTGATCTTCAGATAATCTTAATATTCCAAGTTCAGAGGCTTTTAAAGCCATATTCCTAATATTAATATCATCATCATTAGCTAGTTCTAAGAAGAGTTGTGGTTCATTCTTAGCAAATAGTAATAAATCTCTTTTAATCTCCTTAGAAGTCATCTTAGATACCTCAGATCCAACCTCAGACCTTATAACAGCTTCTGCTTGATCAATATCCATTGATTTTGCAACCATTAAAGCTTCTATTTCTAATTCAAGTATATCTAAATCATCTTCTGCTTCCTGTTCTGCATCAAATTCTGCAAATATTTGGCCCCTTTGAGGGTGAAATAATGACATTAATTTTTGCAAAGTTTGTTTTTCTTTTGGTACATTTAATATACCATCTTCAAAAACTATATGACCAAGTCTTGCATCGCCTTTAAATTCGTCTACGAAACAAGTTTTTTGGTTTACCGTGTATTTTAGTTCTCTTTCAAAGCCTTTTTCTTTGTCAAACCAAAATATACTTTTACTTTTAATTGTGTATGTAAGTGGTGATTTTCCACTCATAAGATAGTATGTTCTATCTTTTATCTCCCATTTAGGGGCTGTTGTTACTTTTGTTGCCATAATATAATAAGATTAAATAATAAAAAAATATAAGAATCCCCAGCCGAAGCCAGGGAAATCTCATATTAAATAAGGATTAGTTTAATAACATAAAGTTATTAGCACCTTGTACTACTAAACATCTTTCAGATAAATAGTGTACCTCCATTGCGTCTAGATCAGAAGTAGTCGCACCACCTACAGAACCTGTAGTCCAAGATTTCATCTTTCTGTCATCAGCTTCAGAAGCTCTATATCTGACATGAAGGAATGGTCTTTTGATGTTCTTACCTAATGTTTGATCGTAAACTGTTGATGTTCCAGCAGGTACCACTACACCTCTAATGTTAGTGAATGAACCACCTGTTGTAATATCATTTAAGTATTTCCAGTCTGTTTTGTAGAAGTCATAAGAACCTCTTCTGAAACCAGAGAAACCTAAATTAAGTGCCATATCTTCGCTGTTTGAGAAAACACCGTAAGATGTACCACCTGAACCATAAGAATTTTGAGCCGCAAGCATGTCGTCAATGTTTAATGCAACATCTCTGTTTACAAATAACATGTTTTCTTCAATTGCTCCTTGTGTATCTAATTTCTTAAGAATCTCATCAAAGTCAGCTAAATCTTCAGTTGCTGTGTTTCCATCAACACCTGCAGTTACGTGACCTCTATCTTCGATTGCCGCGAATAAACCTTCAGTACCACCTATTCCAGTGACACCTGCTGCACCAGAACCTGCCGCTGCTAATTCACCTTCTACCATAGACATTTCTAAGTAATCTTCGAATCTAGTTCTTGTATCACCTTCTGCCTTTAGGTACCATAAGTAACCTGATTGTCCGTTTTCACCTGTAATTTCAACCCAACCTACTTGAGAAGCATCAGATCCTGAAATCTCATACTTATCTTTTAATATGATTGGCTTGTTTGTAAACGACTTGAAAGATGGCGTTACTGCACCTGTCATACCGTTCGTAGCTTTTGCAAATTCAGAACCAATAACAAAAATTGTTACTGCTTCAGAGTTTGTAAATGCTGGAGCTGTACTAAATAATGCCTTATCGTATCTCTTAAGCGTTAAAGTAGTGTTGTCTGCTGCGATTGCTGACACGTATGCGTTAGCAACTTTACCTGATGCACCACCTTTAATTTTTACTGTTTGACCTACTCTTACTGCGTGAGTGCCAGAATTTGCAATAGTCACAAGACCATTTGCTGTGTTTAATGCACCTGTGTAAGTTAAGTGTAGTCTACCTTGCTCAGACCAAATGATTTGATCAGAAGTCATAGGCATTTCTGCACCTACCATTCTTAAGAAGCTAGCGATAGATCTGTCTCCATATCTTTCAACTTCTGCTTCGTATAAATCTGGTAAGTATTGCTGTGACCAATCGTTAGCACCACCTGTAAATGATAGGTAGTTTGTTGCTAGCGTTTGTTTAACTGGAGCTGGTACCGCGTTTAGATTGGTACCGCCCGTTGGAGTTATTACTGCCATTTTTATTTATTTTTTTAAAGTTATTTTCTAAGTTTAATTTTTAACTTTGAACTATCATCCCCAGAAATTGCCCTTATTTTTACTCCTCCGGTTTCAACTGTGCCAGTTTTACGTGGATCCATATTTATATTTTTGGACTCAGCGTTTAACTGTTTTATAGCATCAGCCTTACCTTGCTCGTAAAAATGATTTGCAACTGCATCTGCATTGTCTGCAACGAAGAGTGCTTTATGATAACCTTTAGCATCTTGTAACATATTATCTTTACTGATATACTTATCTAGTACGTTTAATATATTTGCTTGCTTATCTAAAACTTTTTGTTTATCATTAACATTGTATCTATACTTTTTGTCTCCTACTTCAAATTCAAAACCTTTGAAATTGTCATTGAAAACTTTTTTAGATTCATTATTAAAATGATTAACTTGCTCATCTTGTAGCTTTGCTTGTTCTGATTGTTCAGCGTTGTAAGTATTGAAAAACTCAATTGCTTTTTGTTGATCATCGGTTAACTTAGAACCCAACTTGACTTCTTCGTAATATTTGTCCTTTAACCCTTCTAAATAGCTTTTGGCTTTTGCAATTTCTTCTTTATAAGCGAGTTTTTTACGCTTAATATCTCTTTGTTCATCAACTTCTTCATCAAATGAAAAATTATCATCAATTAAAAAATCAATTTCATCTTTTG
>Ga0208899_1002245_pt1 | contig 13062 bp, 9 predicted proteins | sample VirMetDEL_Nov_24_FD_184518 | JGI IMG/M metagenome (GOLD analysis project Ga0208899, IMG submission 184518) | Aqueous microbial communities from the Delaware River and Bay under freshwater to marine salinity gradient to study organic matter... | ecosystem: Environmental > Aquatic > Marine >... | reverse complement strand
AGTCAGCAAAAGACTTTGAGTTGTACTCGGCCTTTGCTTCTACCGGCACCGCCAGCAAGACTATCGCCTTTACGAAGACAACAAACGGTTCTCCGCGCAAGGAAGACATTTGGTCGGCTACCCGAGGCTACCCCAAGACAGCATGTTTCTATGAAGGACGGTTGGTTCTTGGCGGTACTCGGTCTAAGCCACAGTCTTTGTTCTTCTCCAAGTCTGGGTCGTTCTTCGACTTCGATATTGATGACGGTGATGACGATGAGGCCATCTTTGTAACCATCTCGTCTCGCAAACTGAACGACATTGTGGACGTGTTCCCCGGTCGTAACTTGCAGATATTCACATCTGGCGCGGAGTTTGCGGTTACTAGCAGTCCTGTTACGCCATCAAACGCGCAGGTCAAACCACAAACGTCCCACGGTGCGCTGAACGTAGAGACGCAGGACGTAGACGGCTCAACTATCTTTGTAGATCGTAACGGTAAGTCCATTAGGGACTTCGTGTTCTCGTTCAATGAGGACGCATACGTCACACAGGATCTGTCTGTACTCGCCTCTCACCTAATTACACAGCCTGTAGACATGGCTCTGTTGAGTGGTACGCAGAGCGACGATGCTAACTGGGTGTTCTTTGTAAACAATGACGGCAAAGGCGTGATCCTTAACACCCTCCGCGCTCAGGACATTACTGGGTTTACCCGATGGGAAAACACCGGCAGCATCAAGGGCGTGTGTGTTGTAGACGAAGACCTGTATCTCATCACTGAGCGAACCGTTAACAGCGCGACTGTTAAGTTCTTGGAGCGTTGGAACTTCGATTACAAGATGGACGCATCAACCAAGATAGCCCCTACAAGCTCTCAGACTGTCCTTACAGGGCTGGATTATTTAGAGGGGCAGACGGTACAGATCGTTGCTGACGGCGTTGTACTGGAGCCTAGGGCCGTCTCAAGCGGGTCTATAACCCTAGAGGCTAGTGAAACTGGCTATACCAGCGTTGAAGTGGGTCTAAACTTCCCAATCGAACTGAAGCCGATGCCGTTGAACACGAATATCGGTAGCGGTCAGAACCAGATGCGTTTGAAGCGTGTGGTAAGAATTAACAGCCGTGTATTTGAGTCTTCTGGTGTGTACGTTAACGGTAATGCAGTGCCGATCAGGGCATTCGGGCCTGCACCAGACACCCCATTGGATAACCCGCCAGACGTGTTAACGGGTATCATTGACGATATATACGGTACAGACGGATGGACGAGAGAGGAGGTGCCGGTGTTTACGGTTCCTGACCCCACCCCGTTCCATATACAGATGATTGAGTTTGAAGTGGAGAGCAGCTAATGCCAGATCCGTTCACTATAATAATGGCTGTTACAACGGCTGTGTCCGGTATTACATCAGCGGCAGCGACTCGTTCTGCTGGGAAGGCGCAAGAAGATGCGTTGCAACGCCAAGCTGAGCAAGAGCGTATTGCAGCAGAAGGCCGTGAGCTACAACGTCGTGAAGAACTGAACAAAGCATTAGCCGCGAGACAAATGGCCTTGGCTACGTCTGGGCTTGCTGGTGAGGGTACACCTCAAAGTATTGCCCTATCCGCCGCTGAAAAGATTAGCTTGGGTGAAGGAATGGAAACCCTGAGCAGCCAACTAAAACAAGCACAGCTTAAACGTGCTGGTAAAAATGCGCGGATAACAGGCAACATACAGGCAGCGTCTACGCTATTAGACACTGGCGTAAAAACGGTTGGACTTATGAGCAGCCCTCCGCCGTCGCCTAAAGCGAAGCCTTCGGGATACTTGCAGTTGAAACCGGGTGGTAGTTAATGGCTAAAGAAATAACATATTACGGCCAGCTACGCCCTACTGGGGTTGACAACTCTGCCGCCAAGCGGCTGCAAGCAGTAGCTGGTCTAGCCGATCAGGTACAGGACATTGCTTATCAAGCCGGTGCTAAAAGAGCGCAGCGTGAAGGTGAGCGTGAAGGCTTGACTGCGGGGCAGGCTGCTGCGGTAGAAGGTCAACCGTTAGAAAAGAGGGAGGGCATACTGTCCGCCTTTTCTATCAAGGACAACTCTTACAACGATGCGTTGGAATCTGCCTACCTCTCTCAAGTTTCTGTCGATTCTCAAGAACAGATGGCGCGTATTGCCGCGCAATACCCAGACGATGTTGAGGCTTATAGAAAAGCTGCCGCAGAAGTAAGAGCGGGTATAACTTCTAGCATAGACCCTAATTACCAAGGCGTTGTCGGCGCAACACTCGATAACGTCATTCAGTCGTATGAGACCAAGGTTTTTGCTAATCAAGCGGCTAGGGGTCGTGCTTTAGCTGACGAGTCTAGGCTGTCGAATATTGAGACGCTAGGAAACAACGCAGCTAACTTTGCAAGGAATGGAGACCCCGAGCAGGCCGCTTTAGCACTGCTAGAGATTAGAACGGTCTTAGACTCAATGGTCGCTGATAGGGGTGAATCAAAAGAGGGGGCTGATGAGCGGTACCGGGTTATTGCCCGTGAGGTAGCAGAGCAGGAAATAAAGCATGGCCTAATGAACGTGCTTGAGAGCGAGGGCGAGACCGCTGCATTTGAGCGCCTAAGCACCTTAAAAAACCCCGGCGAGTTTACCCCTGATGAATTTGATGCGTTCAAGGCTAATGCAGTGTCTATGCTGTCAATGGCTGAACAGGTTGAGGAAAAAGCGCAAGCTGAAAAGCTGGCAAATACTAAGAGAGAGATAGGTCTCAAAGTTTCCAACTTAATGATTGACGCTAAAAACGACTTGCGTCCCGCTCAGGATATTGTTGAGGACGCAAACGCTTTGTACAATAACGGCGACATTACGCCTGCACAAAGAACATCAATAATCAATGCAACTATGTCTAGGACTCAGACCCAAATAAACAACGCGGAGTCTGTGCTGAAGGTTAGTACAGTCCTAAGTGGCGATCCTTCTGACTTGGTCGGCCTGAAGCAAAAAGATGTTGATGTGTATTACGAGCAAAGCCGAAGCCTTTTTGATGCGTCAGAAAATAAAATCGAGATGCAAGCGGAGTTTATTAGTGCCACTCGCTTAGTCCCTACAATAGTGCAGCGCGAGACTGAATTGGCTTTGATGTCTCAAGATGTAGGGCGGATGGCTGAGGCTGTGGATCTTATTGATAGAGTTGAACAGATACCGGGAATGTCTGGTCAGTTAGTCAACGCTAATCAACAAGCGTTAGCTTTTACCGCTGCGTCTTTGTCAGAGGTGTTGCCAGCGGATCAAGCGGTTATGCAAGCAATGAAGCTGACTGACCCGAGGAATACGGATCGGGTTGAAGCGGCTAAAGAAACGATTAATGATAAAAATTATGCAGATGAGTACGAGTCGTGGACTAAGGACGCTTTAGGCGATATGCCTGCTGTGAATGGCGCTAGAGCCGTTAGACAGTACAGGCAGTTATTCGAGACATACTTCGTCAGTGGGATGTCTGAATCAGACGCTAAAGCATTAACTGAGCGAGCAATGACTACTAACTGGCGCGAGTCTCCAGATTTTGGCTTTATGCAATATCGCCCAGAAGACTTCTATGCTGTTGATGGAGACGCTTCATACGTCAAAGAGCAGTTAGTAAGGGATGTTAGGTCGGCGTGGGAGGGCGACCCCATAGCTGAAGACGATATGTTTTTAGTATCCGATGACTTTACAGCGCGAACCGCCTCAACAGGAAGCCCTCAGTATCTTGTTATGGCTAGGACGGCTGATGGCGAACTGGTTGCACTAAAAGACAAAAGAACAGGAGATCCTTACTGGACTCCTGACCGGCAAACACAAATCGCCAAAACAATAGCTGAAAATAAGGCAGCCTTAGATCAGATTAGGGCGGTTAGTAATCGCCTTTCTCCAAAGGAACGCGCCTTAATGTCAACCTTAAACATCGGCCCAATGTCCGGCCTTTCAACGTCTAATGCGGATGGTAAGTAATGCCATTTAAGCCTGCACCAGAGTCTCAAGTGCCTATTGACAAGTACATCCCAGTCGATTTGCAGAGGGATGATCCATCGGTAGTTGATATTGCTGCGGCGCTTTGGCGCACTGAAAACACGTTAGGGTCTTACTTAAACCAAGAAGAAGGTTTGCCAGATGTAGTCGATGACAGGTCGTTCAACCCTTACGACTTTATGTCTGAAGAAGAAAAAAGTAATAAGCAGTTTGTTGTTAATGCCGCTTTGACTGATTCAGAAGATGAGATGAACGCTGTCCGCAGACAACAAGCGAGGGAGCGCAAGGACAGAGAGACTATTGCTAACGGCGGCGCTATATCCGTTGCTTTAGGTCTTGGCGTTGGGTTTACCGATCCGGTCAACTTCATTCCCATCGGAGGCGCTGTTGCTAAAACTTATAAAACTGGCGGTTCAATACTTAAATACGCTGCTGTAACAGGCTCGACCACTGCCGCATCTACCGCAGTCCAAGAGGCCGCACTACACGCAACACAGCTAGAAAGAACCTATGGCGAGTCTGCTGTAAACGTATCGGCGGGTGCGCTCTTAGGCGGGGTTCTTGGCTTTGGTGTCGGCAAACTTGCCCAATACATAGATGAGCGCCAAATCGAAGAGATAGCTAAATCAATGGAGCCTGAGTCTCGCATACTCGCTGGCGAAGACTCTGTAATTCTAAGCACCCCTCCCGTTGATCCTTCTTTGATACGCCAGTCGTTTATGGATATTCTTCGTTTAGAACTGACTCCTGTTGCTGGCAACAAGCTGACAAGGGGAGAGCGCAAGGAGTTACTAGCACAGCGTCGCGCACTTAAAGAGCAGATGAACAAGGTTGAGGCTGTTGTTGAGGCTGCGCCAAAGATACCGGGTGTACCAGCTAGGAAAGCAAAACAACAAGCCGTAGAACAAGCCGAGGCGTTAGCCGCTCAAGAACGGCAGGCAATTCAAGACCAGTTGAATATAGTTAATACGCGACTGAAGGATGATGACGTAGCTAAGGCGGCAGAGGGAAACCTTACAAGGCTAGAGCAAGGCATTGTCCCTAAAGAATACCAGTCGCGGCTAGATGAAATCATCTTGGAGAATGAACGAGCTACATCCGCACCCATTACTAAGCCTTCAGGGGAGCCTGTCACGCCAGAGGAGCTTCGTGACCCCAATTATGTAGAGACTCCTAGTTTGCAAAAGCAAGCGGCAGACGAAGGTATATCTGCGGCAGACTTGAGTGCAGGCGCAATGAAGGTCGCTAATGGTGAGGAAGTTAAGGGTAAGGTGGGTAAGTTTCTTGTTAAGGCGCTTTCGTTTGACCCGTTATCAAGAACCATAACTAGCGTAAATCCTGAGACTAGGACGCTGGCAAATTTGTTAGCTGAAAACCCTATAGCTACGGACAGAGGTGGGGTTACAGCCGTAGAGTCTCGAATCAAGATAAAAGATGGTTATTATGTTGCTGCCCTTGTTAATCACTTAGATAGATTTAGAGCGTATAAAAAAGCTGGCGGAAACCTGAACAGGGTAAAGTTCAATGAAGCCGTGGCAAGGGCCTTGCGTAATGATGCGTCCGACATCCCAGAGGCACTAGAATCTGCTAGGTCTTGGAGGTCAAACTTATACGATCCCCTGAAAAACGAGGCCATTGAGGTCGGTTTGTTGCCAGAGGACGTTGATGTAACAACGGCTGTTGGCTACCTAAACAGGCGATGGAACAAAGAGAAGATCGTAGCTAATTATAACGAGTTTTTGACTGTTGTTAGTAAGTGGCTGAAAGACCGTGACATTGAATTAAAAACCAAGAGGATTGAGGAAGATGTACGACCCGAACGCGGAGGAAACGGAAGAAGACGCGATCAGGCACGAATCGTTGCGCCGACTGAGGATGAAATCGCAAGCAGAGAAACGCTTGAAGGTGCGCCGATCCGAGAGGGGGCAACAGGCCCAGATGTCGGACTCAACACCGTTGCAGAGCAGTATGCAGCAGACAACGGAATCAGACTTTCCAGACAATCTGAATATGTAAAAGTAGACGAAGATCGAGCTAAGGCTATTGCCCAAGCCTTTGATGATATGGAGGACGCCCCCACCGATCCTATAGTCCAAGAGGCTTATAGGGACTTGGTGCAGCAGACAAGAGCGCAATACGACGCTCTTACAAGCGCAGGCTACAAATTCACGTTTTTTGACTCTACCACTGACCCTTACAATGGCAACCCGTATAACGCTATGCGCGACTTGCGTAATAACAAAAAGATGGCGGTGTATGGAACGTATGATGGCTATGGAACCCTTGATGATTTTGCTGCTGACTTAAACGACCCCAACAGGATTATGTTGCAAGACAGCGGCTTGCGGTGGGTTGACCAAGCTGGCAAAGAGCAGATCGTGACAAACAACGATCTGTTTCGTGCGGTACATGATGCTTTTGGTCATGGACTTGAGGGAGCAGGGTTCCGCGCAAGGGGAGAAGAAAACGCTTGGCAGGCTCACGCCAAGTTATTCAGAGGCCCGGCGTTACGGGCCTTAACGACTGAGACTAGGGGGCAAAATAGTTGGCTTAACTACGGCCCATTTGGAGCAAAGAACAGAACGGCAAAGCTAGAAGACACCGTTTTTGCAGACCAAAAAATGGGGTTAATGCCTGAGTTTACGCAACGCGAAGGGCGCGAGGGTCTCCTTGATGAAATAGACATTCTTGAGGATCAAGAGTACGAAGACATTGCTCGACAGATTGCCCAAAGGATCAAAGGTTCTCCAGACGGAAGACTTCCTTATGACTGGAAAATTGGCGAGGGTTCTAAGCCTAGCAAGCTAAACGGCACAAGTTTAAGAGGGCCGCTTCGATCTAGGACTTTTCAGATACCCGACAACCTTGTTGAAGACTTCTTGGAAAACAACATTGAAGACTTAGGGCGGATCTATTTGCGCCAAATTGCGCCAGACATTGAGATTAAAAGACAGTTTCCTGAAGACGACATCGAGCTTACTGACGAAATAAAAAAGATTGAGCAGTGGTATAGCGATGCCATGAAAAGGGCTAAAACCAAGCGTGAAAAAGATGTTTTGGAAAAGGCCAAGAATAGCGATATTGAAGATATAGCTGGGATGCGGGATCGCATTCGCGGCGTGTATGCGATGGAAGACCCTAATAACATATTCCATAGAGCGGGGCGGGTGGCTAGAAACTTAAACTACTTGAGGCTTATGGGTGGGGTGGTTGCTTCGTCGGTTCCTGATGTAGCCCGTATATTTATGGCTGAAGGAATAGGTAAGACTTTTTCTAAAGGTTTGGTTCCTCTTGCTAAAAACCTTAAAACCTTTCAGGTGTCTGCCGCTGAAGGTAAGCGATACGGCATAGGCGTTGATGCGTTGATGGGTGGTCGGTCACAGATTATCTCTGACATTTCTGACTACACTAAAGGCGGCACAAAGTTTGAGCGCGGGGTGCAATCGCTAACGGACAACTTTGGTCGAATCAATTTGATGGACTATTGGACTGCTGGGGTAAAGCAACTCCATGTAGTGACCATGCAGAACTCTGTCGTTGATGGTTTGTTAAAAGGCAAAATAGATAAGCGATTGTCCCGACTAGGCATTGATGACGGTAACGCTAGTGCTATTGCTGAACAGTTAAAGAAGTACGCAGAGAAGGTTGATGGCGTGTGGCTGTCTAACGCCAAGAACTGGGATAACCCAGAGCTTGAGCAGATTTGGGGCGCTGCACTTAGAAAAGAATCTGATCGGGTAATTGTGGTTCCGGGGCAAGAGAAGCCTTTGTTTATGTCTACCCCAATGGGTAAGACCATAATGCAGTTTCGCTCATTCATGTTTTCATCAACGCAGCGCATGACGATTGCCGCGCTGCAAGGACAAGACCACAACGCTTTGGGTGGTGTCTTGATGCTCACCACGCTAGGGATGATGTCCTACGCATTCAAGCAAAAGGATGCAAAGAGGGAAATAACAGACGATCCAATAGGATTAGTTATTGAAGGTATAGATAGGTCAGGCGCATTAGGCGCTATAATGGAAATCAACAACACAATGGAGAAGGTTTCTTCCAACAACTTTGGGTTAAGACCTCTCCTTGGTGCTGATTTGCCCGCAGCCAGATTTGCCTCAAGAAGCATAGCGGATGGCCTTATGGGGCCAACATTTGGATCAGGAATTGACCTTGTTGCCAGAGTAGCAAACGCAGGGTTGGGTGAGGATGATTGGACGGAATCAGACACAAGGGCGCTTAGGCGGCTAATCCCCGGACAGAACTTGACGTTCATAAGAAATGGATTCGACGAGGTGGAAAAACAAGTAGGTGATTTATGACCGTAACGAATACGACTGCTCGTAACCAATACATTGCTACAGCAGGTCAGACTGTCTTTGCGTACACGTTTGAGGTGTATGACAAGGATGACCTCGTTGTACTACAGAACAGTACGACTCTATCAGAGGGTTCTAACTACACCGTGTCGGGTGTGGGGAATGACAGCGGTGGGAATATCACACTGGCTGTTGGCGCTACTGCCGGTGACGTTATCACCATCTATAGAGACATGGCGCTGGAACGTACCACCGACTACCAGAACAGCGGTGACTTCTTAGCAGCCGAGGTCAACGAAGACTTCGACCGCTTGTGGTTGGCTATACAACAGAACGCTACGACCGATTCACGCTCTGTCAGAAAGCCGGTTCTCGATCTGGACTCCATCAACATGGAGCTACCAGTAGCATCTGGGCGCTCTCACAGGCTTCTAGGCTTTGACTCTACAGGTGCAGTTGAGGCTGTTGATTACCTGAAGGCTCAAGAAGTAACGATCCTGACTGAAGACACTTTTACGGGTGACGGCACTACAACAGCGTTTACCCTAAGCACTGCGCCGGTAACAGGTAGATTATTGCAGATAACCATAGACGGAATCATGCAGGCCATTAGTTCGTACACACTGTCTGGTCTGGTGGTTACATTCTCTGAGGCACCACCATTCAACGCAGCTATCGAGGTGCGTAAGTTCATCCGCAACTCTGACGTGATAGGTGACATCACAGAGGTTATTGCTGGTACGGGGTTGTCGGGCGGTGGTACTTCAGGCCCAGTGACTCTTAACCTAGCATCCGTACCTGTATCAGTAGGTATCACTACCACAGTTACAGCAGCGTCTATGACGGCTACGGTTAACACGCACGTTTACGTCAGTGCCGCTGGGCGAACTATCACGCTCCCCGCCTCACCGACTATAGGTCAACGAGTCCTGATTACGGTAGGTAACTTCACCGATACGGTGGTGGGTAGGAACGGGTCGAAGATAATGAGCAGTGCGTCTGACTTCACAATGGATGCGGCGTATCTCTCCATACAATTCATATACACAGATGCAACTCAAGGGTGGGTAATGGCATGAGCAACTTTACAGATTTTATTAGCGGTGGTGGTGGCACTCTGTACACCATCCCAATTACTGCATCAACAACATGGACACCGCCTTATGACGGAACTGCCGTTATCCACTGCATAGGTGCAGGGGGTAGCGGAGGCTCTGATGAGAGCAATGGAAACGTCACAGGGGGTGGTGCTGGAGGCTACTCCCGTAAATCAGTCACGCTTTCTACAGGCACAAATTGGACAATGGTGGTAGGCGCTGGCGGGGCACAACCGACAAGCAATAATGCCAATGGCAACGCTGGGGGTAACACCACCGCTACTGACGGATCGTCAAGTCTTGTTGCTAATGGAGGTGGGCCGGGACTGACAAACTCTACGGCAGCGGTTGCTGGAGGCTCTGCATCAGGTGGTGATGTAAACAATACTGGCGGCGCTGGCGGCCATAACGGAACCATGTGCGGCGGGGGTGCTGTAGGCGTTTTAGGCACTGGTGACGCTGGTGAAGTAGGAACTGGCGCTAGTAGCGGCGGTGCTGTTATTAATAAATATGGCGGTCACTCTGATGTCCAAAGTCCACAGTTTGAAAATACAAATGGCGAGCTGCGCGGCGGTGGTCGGGGCGGTAAATTTCTAAATGATTGGACGGGGACAATACCAGTAAACCTTGACGGTGGCTTTTTAGCGGGAGGCGGTGCCGCTTATCAAGTCCAAACCACAAGAAGTGCACAAGGTGGTGATGGGGGCATTGGTGGCGGAGGCGCGAGTGCTAACTGTGCTGATGTTAGTCAGAGTGGATTCGTTGTCGGAGGAAAGGGCGGTAACGGCTTAATCCTTGTTATGTACACGTCTGTAGGTTAAGGAGAAAAACATGAAATACAATATCCTAGACGCTGAAGGCGGTAACGTAATTAATACCATTCTCGCTGACGCTGACTTTGTTGAAGCTAACTTTGACCACTATGAAGTGTACGTTGAACCTACGCCTCCAGAGCCTACAGCGGAAGAAGCTGCAAGGCTGTGGCGTAATGGTGAGCTAGAGTCTTCGGACAAAGCAGCACAAACCCCAGACTGGCCTAACAGAGATAACATCTTAACGTATCGTCAGGCACTACGGGATTGGCCTAGTACGTCAGACTTCCCTGACACTCGTCCAGAATTAGGAGCGTAAAATGGCTTTAACAAAAGCGCACAACCGGCTTGTATCTGGATCAACGAAGAACGTCGTTGACTACGGTGCAACTGGTGACGGCAGTACGGATGACACTACTGCTATACAGGCATCTATCACGTCTACCTACGGTGACGAGGTAAGCACTGGTAATACCTTGAACCTCCCTCGCGGTGTGTTTAAGACGAGCGCCACGGTAGAGGTCAACAACAGCGGTCAAACCTTCAACGTAGACAACATCACTCTGAAGGGAGCGGGGCGGCAGAGCACTGTCATCGACACCGCTGCGGCTACATCGGGGCCGGGCATTGAGTTGGTTAAGGGCATCTTCAACAACATCTCTGACCTGACGGTATTAAACGCTACAACGTCCGGCATTAACATAGAGTCTGTTGGTAATACGTTTGCTTCCAACCGTAATAGCTTTGACAAGGTGCAGGTGAAGTCTAGCGGCACTGACGGCTTTGCGTTTGAGCGATCCTACTTGGGCAAGGTGTCGGGCTGCAACTCGGAGGAGAACACGCAAAACGGGTTCTATCATAACTTTGAGATCCACACGTCATGGACGCTGGACAACAACTACGGCAGGCTGAACGGCACGCCTGATCCCTCTGCGCCTACCTTCTACACCCACGCAGGGTTTAAGAGCGACTTCAATGTTTACTCGTCCTACATCTCTAACGCGGCGGATGAAAACCGATACGGCTACCACATACTAGGCAACCGTGGTGTGTCGTTTATATCTAATGGTGCCGAGTTCAATGCTCGGTCAGGATTCTACTTCGAGGGTTCGTCCAGCTACGAGATCAACTGGCTATCGGGTATGGGCAATACCTGTGGTGGTAACAACAAGCAGAACAGCGGTTTCGCCAACCACACCCACGTTAAAGCGAATGACAACGTTACAAACTTCGTGGTGCAGAAGCAGCCTGTATCCTTCTCTACTACTGTTGGTGGAACCTATGACTTCATCGCTACAGGTCAGGGCGCTAAGTTAGTTCTCGAAGATCCGCTGATGTACAACTCAGGGGCGAGGGCGTTTGATAGCGGCTTCATCCAGACGAACTACACTGCACCCAAGCTGATTTACAGCAAGGCGTTCTCTGCATCTGGGGCAGAAACACTGACTGCGTTAGACAGTTCGCTGGGCACAAGCAATGACTTCTCAGGCGAGATACTTATTACTGCCTGTAACAGTGCATTCGGAACGACAGGGTCTATCGGCTCGGCTATCTACAAGCTGTTAATCAGTAAGACAGCCGTGGCTGGTGAGCAAGTTGTCGAGATCGCCAAGCTAGGATTAGTGTCAGGATCGTCTGCTAACCACCCCTCGTTTACATTTACTGTATCGTCAGGGAATCTTGTGGCTACGCCTGTTGGCTCTACTGCTGGAAACTTCTGGTTCGCGCTAGAGAAGGTCGGCGGCAACTTCATTTTTGAATAAGGACTGACTATGAGTTTTTCACAGGAAGATTTACGTCCTATTGGTGGCTCTGCTGACGGAGCCGTCACATGGGAATACACAACTGATAGCACCCCGAGTGAGGTGGCTAATGAGGCTAACTACTTCGGTGCCGCATCTAGCTTGCTGTCGGTGGGTGACACGCTGTTTATCAGGTCAGGACAACCGCTCGGTATTAGCGCGGTTATAACGCAAAGCGACGGTGACCAAGTTCAACTTGGGTCTGTTGCAGAAATCACAATTTAGAGAGGTTCAAGATGGGTAATCCATTCAGAGGTGTAGACGGTCAGTTAAACGGTAGCGTCTACGACATGGTTCCGGTTACACCGGCAGACGGGTCAGACAACGTAGGCACTGGTAACATTGCCATCGGTCTATACATTACGGGTGAGGGGAACGTCTCGTTCCACACTAAAGACGGTGTGACTCGGACTGTGGCTGTACCTGATAACTTCTATCTGATCTGCTCGGTGAAGCGAGTCCTAAGCACAGGGACTACTGCCACCGGCATCCATGCAATGGTGGTCTAAATGCTTAGTGCTAACGTAAGCGCGTTCTCTATGCGTAAAGCTGTAGGTGGTGGTGGCGGCCCAGTTCCTTATATCGTAGAAATGAGGATTATAGGTGGGGGTGGGTCAACAAATAATTGGTTCTATGCTTGTGGTGGTGGCGCTGCTGGCGGATTTGCAAATTTGACGCTTACAGAACCCGCCGCTAATCTTTCATATCGGATGTATATAGGCGCTGGGGGCGCTGCTCGCGCTGCTGGCAGCACTAGCACTGGCATATCCGGCGGTATAAGTTATATTTTTGACAATGACAGTAATCTTGTAGCGACAGGCACAGGCGGCTCATATTCATCAGACGAAGCGTACGGCCCAACTTATGAACCGCCACAGAAGCCAACTAGCTCCTATTCTGGTGGTGCTGGTACAGGGCCAGATGGCGCTAGTAGTGGTGTTAGAAATCCTGCAAATACGCACACCAACGGCTATGACGGAGGCGATTCCACCCCCGGCGGGAATGATATATATGACGGGGGGGTTTATTATGGCAATTATCAAGGCGGTGGCGGCGCAGGGCATGG
>Ga0208899_1002240_pt1 | contig 13084 bp, 14 predicted proteins | sample VirMetDEL_Nov_24_FD_184518 | JGI IMG/M metagenome (GOLD analysis project Ga0208899, IMG submission 184518) | Aqueous microbial communities from the Delaware River and Bay under freshwater to marine salinity gradient to study organic matter... | ecosystem: Environmental > Aquatic > Marine >... | reverse complement strand
CATAGGTCAATCCACCTCGCATGTACCAACACATAGTTAATAATTCTTTGCGAAGTTTAGCGACCTGTTTGTCCATTTGTTCCAGCATCTCAACAATCTGGTCGTTAGATAGTGTTAAGAGCTTGATTCGAAAAAATTTGCGTTGTCAAATGCCATAGGCACTTCGTATTCATGTTGACATTCTATACATTGTGTTTGTATTGGGTTCAACACACCTTGTGATCCTAAATTTGTAACTTGTTCTTGTATCCATTTGAATACTTTACCATCTGCATTGGTTAGAAATTCGTCAATATGTGTTCTGTCAGTTACTGATGTACCATCCGGTGTAATTATCTGTTGGATTGCGCCTGAGATAATGCCCACAGTGTAGTCTGTCATCTTTTTGAATATGGCATTCACACGTTGTAACTTTTCGTCATCCGGCATGTCACTGTTGTTGACCACACTGAACAAGCGTTGTGATTCAAATGTTTCTATGTTGATCATGTTCACAGTGGCATAGTTTTGTGGCTTGAAGTTGAATATCAAGCCTTGATATGCAAATTCTTCTCTGTAGTCCGCACCATTTTTAACAGTGTCTAAGATAGGCCGCAAGTCAATACCAAATGTGTTTTCTTCTTTACACTTAGGACATGAGCTAGTAAACTCCATGTTTTCGCCATAACTGGCAATGCGAATTGCAACCAACACAGCATCTAAATCAACTGCAGGCATTTCCCATGCGTTTTTGATGTTTGGTATACAACTGTGAATCACATCCACAACTGCTTGTCCATTTAGCAGAGCATCGGGATTGTTGAAGATCATTTCATCTCTAGCAGTCATTGGATACACAGGCACTTCGCCTGTTTGTGTCATTTGTAGTGTACCTGGTGGCCAATAATTTCCACCGCTGGGCAATTTTAATTGGATTGCAGGTGTTCTAAAGTATTTGCCCAGCGGGTTACCACCGGGCTGATCGAGATTGTTGCTCATTGTTTGTTCTTCAATGGCCATGGTTTTTTCTCCGGCTAAATAGTATTGTATAGTTGTATTTATATACGCACATAATGGTGGAAAAAGAATCGTATGGCTGTAGTAGGTGATCTAGGCGGAAATCCCATAACATTAGAAAATGCTGCCGAAGAAGCAACATTACAACGCCTTGTTGACCTTTTTGAAAACAAATTTGCTGACAACAGTGGTGTTAAGAAAAAAGAAGCCGAAGCCATCAAAGCAGCAACCAAAGAAACTAAAAGTTATCAAGACATAGTAGATAGTACCAGCAAAGGTATGGAGAAGTATGAAGTCAAGCTGACCACATTTGGTGATCGGTTGGGCAAAACCACGGATGCTCTAAAAAATGTAGGCTCTTCGCTTACCAATTCATTTAAACAACTTGGCGATGGCGGCGAAAACTTAGGATCAGCACTTCAAGGACTAGGAAACAGTGCAGGTGGTGCATTGAGTAAATTAGGTATTGCTGGCAAATTAGCCGGAGGTGCATTAATAGGACTCACCGGTATAGTGGGTATGGCATTTGGTGCATTTGACAAGCAAATAAAAATGTTCCAAACCCTCACTGCAAGTGGTGCAACATTTGGCGGTGACATGATTGCAATGCGTAATGCTGCAGCCACAGCAGGTGTTACGCTGGAGCAATACAGTTCTGCAGTGTCTAAGAGTGCAAAAGGATTGAGTCAGTTTGCTGGCAGCACCACACAAGGTGCAATGATACTAAGCAATGTTGTGAAAGCAGGCAAAGCCAGCAGTAATGAATTGTTTAGACTAGGAATTGCTGCCAAAGATCAACCAGAGTTCTTTGCACAGTTTATTGAAGATCTTGCAGTAAGTGGACGCAACTTTGATGATTTTGGCAGAGACTTTAGCAGGATTGCAAAAGTTGCTGTAAAATACAGACAAGATTTGCAAGTGTTGAGTGAGATCACAGGACAAAGCGCGGAAGACCAAAAAGCTGCAGCACAAGCACTAAAAACAGATGCAGCATTTCAATCCATATTAAATGGGCTGAACAAAGACCAAATTGACAGCACAAACGCACTTTTAAGAACTATGACTCCATTAGAACAACAAATGTTCAAACAACAGATGGTGTTAGGCACATTCACTGGTGAAGCAGCAATTGCAGCAAGTCAGTTTCCAGGTGTCACTGGCAGAATAATGGATGTGACTAACGCACTTAAAAATGGCGAAACAGATCTTGTAAAAACATTTGCAGCAAGCTCCCAAGCAAGAAGTCAACAACTCAGTAAGGATGCTGAACTTGCCAGAGAACAGGCCAAGCAAGGTGTGTTTACAACCAATTCATTGACACAGTTGGCTGAAAAGTTAGCCATAGCTTTAACGGTACAAGACAAACAAAACTCAACAGCACTTGAAACACTTGAACAACAACGTGCAAGACTTGCCGAAGAAAAGCCACTCACAGATGCTGCAGCCACTAGAGCACAAGCTATGCAAACAATACAAGTTGCATTTGAAAAGTTGGGCACAGCATTAGTTGACAGTGGCATCATTGAAAAAATATCAAAAGCTATGCCAGCAATTGCGTCAAGGTTTGATGACTTTGCAACTTTTATTAAAGACTTTAAATTTGATGATTTTATTTCCAAAATTAGTAATAGTTTATCAAAATCTATTAGTGAAAACTTGCCTACTTTGTTTTTGGGTGCGGCTGCAACTGCAGCAATTGGTGTAGGAATCAGTGGACTAATAGGAAAAATAGGCGGAGCAATTACTACTGCAATGGTTGGTGGTGGTAGCAAAGCTGGTAGTGGAGTAGCAAGCCTTGCTACCAAAGCAACTGCAAAAGCCGGTGGCGGAATGGCAGGTCTTGCTACCAAAGCAACTGCAAAAGCCGGCAGTGGTGGATTGAGTGCAGCAATGGCTGCACCACTTAAAGCATTGGGCAATGCACTTGCTGCAGTTGGTATTAAGAGTGTGCCTATACTAGCGGGTGCTGGTGTTATAGCAGGAGTCATTACTGCAATCGGCGGCGGTATTGCAGCAGCATCATGGCTCACAGGTACTGCAATGCCCACATTGACCAAAGGACTCGAAGGCATACAAAATCTAGATGGAGATGCACTTAGTAACAGTGCAAAAGGCTTAGCACTAGTTAGTGCTGCAATGGCTGTGATGGGTGGTGGTAGTGCTGCTGCAGGCATTGGTAGTTTAATAGGCAAAATTACATCAGGTGGCAAAAATCCTGCAGACATGCTCGAAGACATGGCCAGTGGGGTTAATGAATTTGCAAATGCAATCGACAAACTAGATCTAGCAAAGATGACCATGCTGGCAGGATTTGTTGTACCCGGAGCGGGTGATCTGGCCGGAATGGTACAAGATGCCACTAGCGGTGATACTGCTACTACTACAGGAACTGCTTCGACTGAAACAACTACATCGAGCAGTGAGCACACAGCATTGTTGCAAAGATTACTGGATATACAAACTAGACAAGGTACAGAAACAAACGATCTACTGAGACGCATCAGTAACGACATATAATTTGACACACAGCTACAAAGGTGTTACAATAAATACACAAAGAAAGAATCGATAGATGAGTTGGAAAAAGTTTTTTAAAGTAGCAGATGCAAGTCCATTAACCATGGCAGGCCCAAACTACAGTGGCACAAATGGTAATGGCGGCGACAGCAAGTACAGCCACTATGCAAGTCATTTGCCGGAAGTATATAGTGGCCATCCTAATCGTATTGAACGTTATGGGCAATATGAAAACATGGACATTGACAGTGAAGTAAATGCTGCACTGGATATTCTTGCTGAATTCTGCACTCAACTCAATGGTGAAAATGGCACACCATTCACTGTACACTATCATGATGATCCCAGCGACACAGAAGTAGAAACCATTACCAAGCAGTTGACTAACTGGTGTAACACAAATGAATTTAACAAACGTGTGTTTAAAATGTTCCGCAATGTACTCAAGTACGGAGATCAGGTGTTTATCCGTGATCCTGAAACATTTGAGTGGTATTGGGTAGACATGAACAATGTTATCAAAGTCATTGTCAACGAAAGCGAAGGCAAAAAGCCTGAGCAGTATGTGATGAAGGAAATCAATCCTAACTTTGAAAACTTGACTGCTACACAAAAAACATACAAAGATGGACAGATACAGCCCAGTCAACGTGGCGGTTACATCCAACCCAGCAATTTGTATGACGCAGGCGGAGCAAGCGGCGGCCGTTTTGATCAAAAGTTTAACGAAAATGCCATTGAAGCAGAACATATTGTGCACCTAAGTCTCACTGAAGGGTTAGATGCAAACTGGCCATTTGGCAACAGCATACTGGAAAACATCTTCAAAGTTTTCAAACAAAAAGAACTGCTAGAAGATGCCATCATTATCTATCGTATTCAACGTGCTCCAGAACGCAGAGTGTTTTATGTGGATGTGGGCAACATGCCTGCACACATGGCCATGGCTTTTGTTGAGCGTGTAAAAAATGAAATACATCAGCGTCGTATTCCTAGTACTACCGGTGGCGGCAGCAACATACTAGACACCACATACAATCCACTGAGTATCAATGAAGATTACTTCTTTCCACAAACAGCAGAAGGAAGAGGTTCAAAAGTTGAAACATTGCCAGGTGGCACTAACCTAGGTGAAATTGATGACCTCAAATACTTTACAAACAAACTGTATCGCGGACTGCGTATACCTAGTAGTTACCTGCCAACAGGTCCTGAGGAATCACCTGCAGGATATGCAGATGGCAGAGTTGGCACAGCACTGATTCAAGAGTTTAGATTCAACGAATATTGCAAACGTTTGCAGCGCATGGTTGGAGAAGTTGTTGACAGAGAGTTTAAAATGTTCCTCAAGTGGAGAGGACTTGAACTGGACAATAGCAGTTTTGAAATACGTTTTAACGAACCACAAAACTTCAGCAAGTACAGAGAAACTGAACTTGATAGTAGTCGCATCACCACATTCACACAGTTGGAACAGTATCCATATTTGAGCAAGCGTTTCTTGTTACAGCGTTACTTGGGTCTTACAGAAGCAGAGATGACTGAAAATGAAGCAATGTGGATGGAAGAAAACGAAGAACAGGTCACTGCTGATGCACCAGGCATGCGCAGTGTTGGCATCACACCAGGCAGCATTGAAGGTGACATCGAAGCATTTGATACGGAAGAGCCTGCAGCAGAAGCACCCGAAGAAGGCGGTGAAGTGGCTGCAGATGCTGCACCTGGCGAAGATGCTGCTCCGGTGACACCTCCTCCAGTATAAATAACATTGGAGATGTAAATGTTCTTAAAACAATTAGTAGAAAATGAAAATCCTATTCAAGATCAGCAAGACGATAACAGTGTTGCTGCACTTTCTGATACCCGTAAAACACGCCTAACACTTGAACAAATCAACAAGTTGCGAATGTTAGCAGACACAAAACTTGCAGAATATCACACAAAAATTGCAAATATTAAAAAGCAATACAGCCCTCCAAAAGAAGATTCTGCAACAATATAATCTCTTATCATTTTTTTTGAACCAAAAAAGCACCATTTAATGGTAAATATTCTTGTGACTAGTAAATAATATACTAGACAAATGCCTTATGAAGAAAGGAATACTCTTATGAGCAATAAATTTAATGAACTTATCGAACTTTTCATCGCTGAAGAGCAAGATAAAGCAAAAGAACTGTTCCACGAAATTGTGGTAGAAAAAAGCCGTGACATCTATGAGTCACTTCTAAATGACGAAGAGCAGGTCGAAGAAGCAGACGAAACTGTTGAAGAAGATGAAACAGTTGAAGAGTCAGACTTTGATGAAGCAGAGCTAGGCGGCGATGCAGCAGACGACATGATCGACGACATCGAAGCAGACGAACAAGGTCTTAACGTTGCAGAAGAAGATGATGCAGACGAAGACATAGAAGACCGTGTAGTTGATCTAGAAGATGCTCTAGATGAACTCAAAGCAGAATTTGAAAAGCTAATGGGCGACGAAGAAGGCGACGAAGAAGGCGAAATGGACATGGATATGGACATGGACGCTGAAATGGGCGACGAAGGCGAAGAAGAAGCCGAAGAAGAAATGGAAGCATTTGAAGATGCCGAAATGGTTCGCGAGTACGCTGAAAAAGCACCAGCACCAGTTACTTCTGAAGAAGGTAACGGATCAACAGGTCCAGTTGCTGGCAAGAATGACATGGGCGGTAAAGCAGTTGACCCAACTGGTGAAGAGTCAGGCGGCGCAGCACCAGCAGCAAAAGACATGGGTGGCACAACCAAGCCAGACATGAAGAAAGTCTAAGGTAACCTTTTATGAACTACCTAAGAGAAAACCTTACATTTGATCAAGCTCAAGTTGTACTTGAGAGTGCCAATGATGGTAAGGATCTCTACATGAAAGGCATTTGTATTCAGGGCGGGGTTAAAAACGCAAACCAGCGTGTTTACCCTGTTTCTGAAATTTCTGATGCCGTGGGAAGTCTTAATGAACAAATTAGCAAAGGCAACAGTGTCTTAGGCGAAGTTGATCATCCAGATGACTTAAAAATTAATCTTGATCGTGTAAGTCACATGATTGAGAGCATGTGGATGGATGGTCCTAACGGTTATGGAAAATTAAAAATCCTTCCAACTCCAATGGGTAATTTAGTTAAAACCATGTTGGATAGTGGAGTAAAGTTAGGTGTGAGCAGTAGAGGCAGCGGTAACGTTGCAGAATCATCTGGTCATGTATCTGATTTTGAAATTGTCACAGTGGATGTTGTGGCACAACCAAGTGCGCCTAATGCATATCCTACAGCCATATATGAAGGCTTGTTGAATATGCGCCATGGCCATTCAGTGCTGGAGATGGCCCGTGAATCAAACGGCAATGCTCGAGTGCAAAAATACTTGAAGGACGAAGTTGTTCGTCTTATCAAGGATCTAAAGATCTAGGAGATCAAAATGCTAGATGCTCTAAAACCTTTATTAGACAGTGATCTTGTTAACGAGTCAACTCGCAACGAAATTCAAGAAGCATGGGACGCAAAGATGAACGAAACACGTGAATCTGTAACTGCTGAACTTCGTGAAGAGTTTGCACGTCGATATGAACATGATAAGTCTACAATGGTTGAGGCTTTGGATCGTATGGTAACTGAAAGTCTAAGTGAAGAATTAGCACAAATTGCTGAAGAGAAAAAAGCTCTTGCAGAAGATCGTGCTCGTTTTGTTACTAAGATGACAGAAAGTTCAGGTACATTTGACCAGTTTATGGTTAAAACACTATCTGAAGAAATCAAAGAACTACACAATGATCGTGCAGCACAAGCAGATACAATTGCAAAATTGGAACAGTTTGTTGTTGGTCAACTCTCTGAAGAAATTCAAGAGTTCCAAGCAGATCGCCAAGACGTCGTTGAGACAAAAGTTCGCCTTGTAAAAGAGGCTCGTGAGCAGTTTAAAGCTCTTAAAGAGAACTTTGTTAAGAAGTCTAGTGCAGTTCTTGAAGAAGCAGTTACCGCACATCTTAAGTCAGAAATCGGTCAATTAAAAGAGGATATCGAAGTTGCTAAAAATAACAACTTTGGAAGAAAGATTTTCGAAGCATTTGCCACTGAGTTTAGTTCAAGTATGTTAAATGAGAACCAAGAAATCAAAGACCTAAAGTCTAAGATGGAAGAGGTTCAAACACAACTTGATGAAGCAAAAGTAGCAGTTGCTGAAAAGAATCAAATTGTTGAGAGTAAAGAAGCAGAAATCAAAGCAATCACTGAGAGCACAGCTCGCAAGGATGCAATGGAATCACTTCTCAAACCACTCAACAAAGAGAAAGGCGCAATCATGCGTGATCTATTAGAAAGTGTACAAACTGAAAAGTTAAAAGGCGCTTTCGACCGTTATCTACCAGCAGTACTTGATGGTAAGTCAATTATCAAAGAATCAAAAGTTGAAAAAGAAATGATCAATGAAAACATCAAAGAAGTAACTGGTGATAAACAAACTAAAAAACCTGCAGCAGAAAGCAAAGATGATGGCAACATTGTTCAGCTTCGTGCGTTAGCAGGGCTTAAATAGAGTACAATAAGGGGACTATAATGTCAGACGTACTATTAGAAAGCCGTTGGAACGATACCAAAGACGCACTACTTGAGGGTCTAGAAGGTAACCGTCGTTCATCAATGGGCGTTGTTCTTGAGAACACACGCAAGTACTTGAAAGAGGCTGCTTCAACAGGCGCTTCAGCTTCAGGTAACATCGCAACACTTAACCGCGTGATCCTTCCAGTGATCAGACGTGTTATGCCAACTGTTATTGCTAACGAAATCGTTGGTGTACAGCCAATGCAAGGTCCAGTGGGTCAGATCCACACACTTCGCGTTCGCTATGCAGACAGTGTAACTTCAACAGCAGCAGCACCGTTTGATACAGACACAGTTGCTGGTGACGAAGCACTATCACCATTCAAAATTGCTACAGCATATTCAGGTTCGACCACAACAGGTCGTGCTGATACAACAGCAGGCAAAGAAGGTACTGGTGGTTCACAGATCAGCATCCAGATCCTAAAGCAGCCTGTCGAAGCAAAGACACGCAAGCTACAGGCACGCTGGACATTTGAAGCTGCACAAGATGCAGAATCAATGCATGGTATTGATGTTGAAGCTGAAATCATGGCAGCTCTAGCACAAGAAATTACTGCTGAAATTGATCAGGAAGTTCTAGGTTCACTACGTTCACTAGCAGCTACTGAAGAAACATTCAACCAAGCAGCAGTTTCTGGTACAGCAACATACGTTGGTGACGAGCATGCAGCACTTGCAGTTCTAATCAACCGCACAGCAAACAAGATTGCACAGCGCACACGTCGTGGTGCAGGTAACTTTGCAGTTGTGTCACCTGAGGCACTAACAGTTCTTCAGTCAGCATCAACTTCAGCGTTTGCTCGCACAACAGAAGGCACATTTGAAGCACCAACAAACACCAAGTTTGTAGGTACACTTAACGGCGCAATGCGCATTTATGTGGATTCATATGCTGCAGATTCAACAGCAGTACTTGTTGGCTACAAAGGCTCAAGTGAAACAGATGCGGCAGCATTCTATTGCCCATACGTTCCACTAATGTCAAGTGGCACAGTGCTTGATCCATCAACTTTCGAGCCAGTCGTATCATTCATGACACGTTATGGTTACGTTGAGCTATCAAACACAGCAAGTTCACTAGGCAACGCCGGCGATTACGTTGGCGAGGTAGCAATGAGCAACATCTCATTCTCATAAGCCTAGCGCATACTATTATAGAAACAGCACCTTCGGGTGCTGTTTTTATTTGCACCAACCGTTAGTATAATCTTCTTTCATAAGATATTTTATAAAAGTGTTCTGTATTTTTGATAGTTTTGGTTTTGGATCTGTTTGTCGTAGATTAACTGTTTTAACATTTAACATTTCAGCAATTTTATATGATTCTGTATATTCAAACACATGTGTATAAAAACTTTTTTCATTGCCCAGTCTAGCAGTATTTGTTTCACAATGCTCTTTTACTGTAGCACTAGTCATGTAGTGTTCGAAATGTTTTAAAAACTCATCTAGTGTATGTTCACCTTGCCACAATGCATCTTGTGCACCACTGGGTGCAAACATAGTGTGATAATATCCACTTACAAACTTGTCTACAGGATTACGCCAAACTGCAATGCGTATATCACAATCTTCTAATAATGTTTTATATTGATCAAAGTACATCAGTTTGTGATATACATCAGGAGCATGAACATGAAACGTGTTGTATGCCTGTAACTCTTCGGGATCAGCATCCCACAAAGCCTGTGCAATATAACTTAGTATGCTTGTGCTTGCGCACTTTTGGTTGCGCACAATACCCCATGTTTGATTGTTGTATTTGAATTTTAACAGTGACATCGAATAAATACTTATGCCGGCAAAAAACGGCTTATGGGGACACCACCCCGTACCCAGGAGAACTGGGATAGGACTTCTTGAAGGAGAAAACAAATGGGTAGACCACTAAGAAGAGCAGAAACAGTAGGTGGCAACTTCCACGTTGGCGCAATTGGCGCAAGTGGCGGAACAGGTCAGCAGATAACAATGCAGGCATTCGTTGACGGTGGCAGTGCAAACGTTACTACAGAAGTAATTCAAAAAGGCACTAAAAAGTTTCGCGTCACTACAAGTGATGGTACACAAACTTGTCAATTAGTTGCAGTAGCAAGTGGCGCACTTGCAGCAGGTCAGTGTTCACTAGTCGCAACAGACAGCGATGGTAACACAGCATATGTAACTAAACTTACACAAAACTATGTAACATTGGAAAACATTGATAGTACACAGTTCGCAACAGGCGATCGCGCACAGTGGGTCGATGACCAAACAAGTGCAGTAGAAAATGTAAGTGTACAAATTGTAACAGCATAATTTTGCTATTGACACAAAGAAAGGTTACAGTTATAATAGACTGTAACCTTTTTTTATTGACATGACACAATTTGGATTTGTATTAGGCAACGGTAAAACACGCAAACAAGTAGATCCTATGTATTTAAAAAGTGTAGGACGCTTGTATGTGTGTAATCGTGCGGCCGAAGACATGTCATATGATGTGTGTGTTGCAGTTGACAAAGAAATAAGTTTGGAACTACAACAAAAAGGACACACTGTATACACACGGAGCAATGCATTACTCACAGAAAATGCAATGCAAATACAAAAGAATGCAGGTTGGAGCAGTGGTCCTGTTGCTGCAACTATTGCTGCACAAAATGGACATGCTTATATTTTTTTAATAGGTATGGATCTTATCAGTAATACCAAACACTTGAACAATCTGTATGCTGATACAAAACACTACAAAACTAGTGACAGTGCAGCAACTCCGCACAGCAATTGGATCAGTCAAATGGATGCAATTGTTACAGAGTATAGCAGTCAACGTTTTATACACGTCAATCCATTGTGTGGATACACACCTGAACAGTGGACTAGACACAAAAACTTTCAAACAATGACATCAGCACAGTTTGAGACTATGATAAATAATACAACAGAATGATGGATCTCTAATGGCAAAAACTGAAAAAATTACAGGTGATTTAACCTTTGATGCTACAGGCAATATAAATCTAGCATCTAATACCATTATCACAGGTGATTTAACTGTAAGTGGAACAACAACAACTGTGAGCAGTACAAATACTGATATTGCTGATAGAGTTATAACTCTTAATGACGGCGAAAGTGGCGCAGGTGTTACAGGACGCTACAGTGGCCTTGAAATAGACAGGGGCAGTTCAGATAATGCATTTATTGTGTTTGATGAAAATGATGACACATTTAAAATCAGCACAGACAATGGCAGCTCATATGATGCAATTCTAACAGGTGTGGGTGTAGGACTAACTGCAGTTTTACAAGACACAACACCACAACTGGGTGGCGATCTTGACATAAACAGTTTTAACATTGTGAGTGCTCAAAGTAACGAAGACATTCAGTTAGTACCAAATGGCACAGGCAGAGTCACAATAGCAAGTGCGTTAAAACTTAATGATCTTGCAAGTGCACCAGCAAGTGCCACAGGAGCAACACTGTTGTATGCAGACACTGCAGCAGGTGGTGGTACTGGTGTTTATTTTGTTGATGGCAGCACCAGTGATGAATTGGTAAGTAAATCAAAAGCCATCGTGTATGGATTAATTTTTTAAAGGAAGTAACAAATGGCTATTACCCAAGCAGGTGCAGTAGGAACAGGTGCAACCACAGTATACACAAGCAGTGGCACAACTGCTATTACATGTATGTTTTTTATGAATGACAATGCCGCAGCAAGAACACTGGATATACATGTTGTACAAGATGGAGGTAGTGCAGGAGTCACAAATAAAATTGTTAAAACAATTACAATTGATCCGGCAGATACTTATGTTATTAACTTAGAAAAATTAGTTCTAAGCAATGGTGACACAGTACAATGTCTTGCAAGTGCAGGATCAAGCATATACGCAACAGTTAGCTCGGTAACAATCTAATGGCAGGTTTTGTAAAAAACAAAGGCAGTTTTGACGGTGGCAACACAATCAAACAAGATGATATTGGAGCAACCAGCACACCATCCGGGGGCGCCGCAGATCGTCCAAGTGATCCAGACACAGGTGACCTCCGCTTTAACACAGATGATGGTGCGCTAGAAGTTTATGATGGTACACAGTTCCAAACACTGTCAACAACAGGTGTTGTCACAGTAACACAAGATTCATTTACAGGCGATGGATCGACAGTTGCGTTTACAATGAGCACCAGTGTTACCAGTGATCAAACACAGCGTATTGTTGTTGCGGTGGGTAACGTTTATCAGAATCCAGCAAGTGCCTACACACTTAGTGGCACAACTATCACATTCACAAGTCCTCCGGGTGACAGTGAAACTATCACTGTGATTCATGGATACGACAGCAACTAACACTCATAAATAACACTAATAAACCCTGTCACCTCGGATGTTAGTAGGTGATCGCAAGATAGCGGAGTTATGAGTTTATGGCTATAAGTCGTATTGGGGGTAAAGCCCTAAAAGCAAATCTAGAACGTGATAGCAACTTAGCCTTTAACACCAACACCCTTGTGATAGATTATGCCAATGGTCGCATTGGTATTGCAAAAACAAATCCTACAACTGCACTAGACGTATTAGGTACTGTCACAGCCACATCGTTTGCTGGTGATGGCAGCAATCTGACAGGAATCAACACAGATTTAAGTTTTGACACTAGTCCACAATTGGGTGGTGATTTGGATGTTGCTGGTTATAACATTGTCAGCAGTCGCAGTAACGAAGACATCATTATTGATCCAAATGGCACCGGCATTATAAAACTAAACAGTGATGCTAACATTGCAGGCAGTCTACAACTTGGTAGCAGCACCAGCGTTAGCAGCATATTAGATGAAGATGGATTTACCAGTGACAGTGCAACTGCACTAGCAACACAACAAAGCATCAAAGCATATGTAGATGCACAAGTAAGTGGTGGTGCAATCAGCACAGGCATGCAGATCACACTGGGTACTCCAACTGACAG
>Ga0208899_1002238_pt1 | contig 13089 bp, 12 predicted proteins | sample VirMetDEL_Nov_24_FD_184518 | JGI IMG/M metagenome (GOLD analysis project Ga0208899, IMG submission 184518) | Aqueous microbial communities from the Delaware River and Bay under freshwater to marine salinity gradient to study organic matter... | ecosystem: Environmental > Aquatic > Marine >... | reverse complement strand
GCCTCGTACTGTTCTAAAATCTTTCGGGCGAATAATGGATCGTCTTTAATCGCTTGAGTGATAAATCCGTGGCCAAGTTCATGTGTGAGAATATCAAATGCTTCTTTTGAGCTTTTGCTGGCTCGGCCATTCTCGTTCACATAGATGGTGTTATCCGTTTGATTATAGTAAGCGTTGGGTGCTTGGCGGATGTTTGGATCGTCCTCCCTGAGAGTTTGAAGCATTAGATTCTTATCCACGAACATGAGCTTGGGTGCTTTTATGCCTGCCTCTTCTACTGTGGCAAAGGCTAGGCGAGCATCGGGGTCCATCTTACGGAATTGCTTTAATTGATCCTGTCCAAGTTTTGCCTCTAAGAAGTTTACCGATGATTGATCTCGGGCGGCTTGTGATTTGCCTGCCCTCATACCAGGTTGGCCAACAGGTAATGCTCCACCCATTGCAAAGCCTGCGCCCATAGCCTGACCGAGTTCTTCGATATTATCGGTGGATGCGTATGCCAAGGCTCCGTTTAATGTGGATACAGATATGCCATTTACGAGCGAATTAAATGCCATGTCGCCCATCCTTGTGCCTCCTAGCTTGTGGGCATAGAGGGCGTATTTTCTTGTGGTTGGAGAATCTGCCTGCATGGCTAGGCGTTGCAGAAATCTTTTTTGCCCAGCCTCAGAACCGAGTGCGGTTAATACCCGCTCCATTCCCCTGCCCGATTTGTTGGCTATATATCCAGCCACTTCTGCTGAGGTTAGTAAGCCAAGTCCTGGTACTGCTCCTGTAAATGCACCTGTTACTTGTGCGCCTAATATTCCTGAACCTGCTACTTTTGGGTCGATTGCTTTACCTGCCAAACTGGTTACTAAATTACGAGGGAAGGCGGCGGCTTTAGCTGTTACTTCTCCTGCCTTGCCGGTAGCACCAGCGATCTTCGATCCCACTTGTGCGGTTTTCTCGATTGCTTTGCGTGTGCCTTTTGCAACGAGTTCTGTGGGTTTGGATGCAATCGCCCCACCCTTCTCTATCGCATTGGCGAGTTTGCCAAGTCTTGCAGATTTTAATCCAATCGATCCTAATTTTGCGACTTGTCCGGCTCCTAATACAAGTAAGCTAGGATCGACAAAGTTTGCACCAAAGCTGACAAAGTCCCGACCCTCTTCATCGAAGGTGTTAAGCATGGCCGTGCGCACATTTTGATTATAGAGAAAGTTATCCTTATACCTCTCGTACTCTCTCTTCATCTCCTCCTCATCGGAGTAAAAATTGTCCATTGCCGCCCCGCCTAAAGTTTCAGCAAATCTACCAAAGTCCTCTATGCCTACCTGAAATACACCCTTTAATTCTTTTGCCCCTACTCCACCACTAAACAGTTGCTTAATCGCACGGCCTCCTTCCTGGGCAAGTGTACCTGCACCGGTTAGGAATGAATCGGTAAAAGCCGATGTCTTTTCTCCGATTGATCTACTGTCCTCCTGTTTTCTACGAGTTACATATTCATCGAATGATTCAGGTGTGGATGCTAGTTCTTCGTCTAATTTGCGAAGCTCCGCTTCCGCTTGAGCCTGCGTCATTGGGATGCCATCATCCTCGGCAAGTCCGAGTTCTTGGTTTAATTGTCTTAACTCGGCGAGTGCTTGTTCTTGGGTAAGCATTACAGTCCTGTTCTTTTACTGCGTAATTGTTTTTTTCTTTCTATCTCATCAAGTATTGATTGAGAGGCTGGAGTGGATAGATCGGCTTGTGGTATTTTACTCGCACCTTCTGTATTCAGTTGATCTTTTAAGCCAGTTAGGAAATCAACCCAAACTTCAGGTTCATCAGTAATTTTGGGAGAACTTTGCTGTATAAATGCGAGTTCTTTTTCTGATAATGGACCTTTGAGTTTGGATACATTTTCAAGGGTAAACTTATTGGCGTATCTTTCTAGCTTTCGCCTAAGTTTCTCATCTTTTTTGCCATATCCAACTGACTTTTTTAATGCTCTGACAAAGTCTAAGCCTTCAACTTGACCCGTTACATCTTTACCGCTTTCGATAATCCCCAAGATATCATTTGTTTCAGCCAAAAGACTTTGCCTTTGTTGTTCCTCAGATTCTTTTAATTGTGTTTTCTCTTCGACTTCTTCTGCTCTTCTTTCTAATGCAATTTGCTCATTTATTGTAGGAGTCTTCGGCTGACTTTGTGCAATTCTTTGTTCAAAAGCCTGTACATTTTTAAGAGCATTTGAAGGATCTACACCAGACCGAACCATCCTGTTATAAATACTTTGCCCTTGGTCAGTCTGTAAAAGTTCTGAACCTCCTGTTTGAAGAAATCTATTTAAGTTTTGAGACTGTGTTTGCGATTTAGTGCGTTCCTCCCCTGCCAACTGGTCAGCACTTTTCTGCCTCTCCATGTTCTGCCTAATCTGAGCCATTTGCAAATCGAGAACCTTTGATGCTTCTTGGGCTTGTTGTTGCTCTGTGGAAAATTTTACGAGGTTGATAGCTTGTTCGCGTGTATCTTTCTTCTTTATGCGATTAAGAAAGGCATCCCGCTCATCTTCGTTTTCAACCCCAAATGCTTTAAAAGATTCCCAAGGCATTTGCTTGCCCATATTGACGAAATCTTCTTCTTCCTGCTTTTCTTTTTTCGCCTCTCTGAATTTATTAAGCACATCTGCTCCAACTTTCCCCAGGTTTTCAAATGCATCGCGGTATGCGCGACCTGGTGCGGTCGCGGCTTGCATGTCCATCTTTGCGATCTTGGTGTCGTTGCGTCCGTAAAATGGTGTTCTTGCCATAGTTGTTATCCTCCAAATCTTCCTTGAAATAATCCCCCACCAAGCGAACCTAGTCCACCCATCAGCCCGCTAAACATACCAGCCCGATTTGCCGCACTCGCGGTTCTCGCATCCATGATGTTCTGCTGATTGCTTGCGGCGAGCGCTCCACTATACGGGCTTTCGGGATTGAATATCGCTGGGCTACTATCTAATGCGAACCCGCTTGAACCAAACCCTTGTTGGGCCATCATTGGTGCGGTTCCCGATCTACCTGTGAGTGCCATGAGTGGATCGAAGTTACCCATCGCGTAGGCGGCAGATGCGTTTTGCAGTCCTTGCTGTCGTGCGGATTGTTGGTTAGCGATTGCTCGCTCATAGTCGCCCATGAGAGCGGCTTCCAATCCTGTTCTGCCCGACAATGCACCAGCGTAGTCTTGCTCCATTCTGCGACCAAAGTCTTCACGCTGACCAAGGGCAGATGTGAATCTGTTTAAACCTCTATCGCTATAACCTTCTTGCTGGCCTAGCGCGGCCGAGTAGTCGCTCGTGGCTGTGCGGCCATAGTCTTGGCTTAATCCTTCAGCGGTCGCAAAGTCTTGCATTCCACCGCGTTGGTATTGGTCGCCTTGCCCGACAAGGTTTGTGTAGTCGCTAAGTTTACCTCTTTGATAGTCGTCCTGGAGTGTCTTGACTCCTGTATAATCTTGCATACCGGCTCGGCGATATTCATCGCCCTGTCCAACAAGGTTGGTGTAATCACCTAGTGATCTGCGATCATACCCTTCACTCATGCCGAGGGCTTGGGTGAGTGCGTCTCTGCGTTGGTTGCGGATGCCTCGGTCTGCGGATAGCTTTTGTCCGATTTGGTCCGCTAGTGTGCTAGAGCTATCTTCCATTCCACGGGATGCGGCTCCTTCTAATACTCGTTGGTCTAGGTCACGAGACTCTAGGGCAGATAACCCTTCACCACTTAAATAATCTTCACGGGCTTGGTTAACAATTTCTCCGTATGGATTACTGTCCATGCGGCTACGGGCATTGGCCTGTAGTTCGTCATAGGGGTTGGACTGCAACCTTTCGGATGCCATCTGCTCGATGTTTCCAAATGGGTCTTGTCCTAAAGAGGATTGTGCGTTGGCAGTTACCTCTGCATAGGGATCAGCATCGAGGCGAGCAGATGATTTATCTCTTAGTCTAGCATAGGGGTCTTCCCCTCTTTTCGCCTGTGCGTCACTTACCAATTGGTCGTATGGATTGCTTTCTCGTGCCTGTGCGGCTTCATTTACTAAAGCATCATATTCTGCACCCCCGCTCAGTCCTTGCTCGGCACGATACATGAGTGGCTCATATGCACCTTGGTTGGCTTGGAGTCGCTGGCGTTGGTAGTCCGCAACCTCGCCAAATTCACCAGCACCTTCTGCGAGTCCTTGCTCTGCTTCGCCCATGATGGACTGCCGTAAGCCTTCGGCTCGTGGATCGGCAGATCGTACCGCATTTGCAAACTCCTGACCTAGCCCACCGATCATGTTAATGTCGGCTAAAGTGGAGTCATACTGAATGTCTTTTTGCGCCCCGCTAATTGTGCGAAATGCATCGAGTAAACCTATGTTTGGATTAAGCCCAAGTTGCTCCAGCATAATACCTCGTTCAAGGTCTGCATACTGCGGGCGGAATTGTGCTTCGCTGGCAAAAAGTTCGGGTGCTAACTCGACTTGCGCTTCTAAAGTATCTCTTGTTTCGGCCCCGTAATCGCGCGGGGGTGGTGCTTCAATGTTAGTTCCTCCCATAATTATTTTCTCCTACTGACTAGGTTATAAAGTTTGTTCCAACTGTAGATTTTCAGTTCGCTCTTTCTGCCATTTTTGATTCGGCTAAATATTACTTTTGGCAACGGCTCAACCACATCCATGATTGCTTGCAAAGCTCCTTCGCCAGCAAACCATTTCACAAACCAGGCATCAGGTTTCTGGGCATACCATTGACCACTTGGATCGATATTGGAATCAACAGGCTTACCCATCGCAAACATAGTGGGTGTACAAAGTATTCCGCCAGCCTCTAAATAGTTCTGAAACTCTTTCCGAAAATCTTCAGGATTTTCGTACATCGATGCAATCTGTTTAAAAGGAGCAAGTCCCTCAAACCTACGGATCGAGTTTGTCTTTAGTTGGCCCATTAAAAAATATTGTTTTGAGGCACTTTCGGTTTAGAAGGTGAATTTCTACCTAGTGCCGCACCCGCACCACTCTTATTTGCTTTGGCAAGATTACCCAACTGAGATGAGCGTGGAGGTGTTGGCGATACCCCACCTTTGCTTGAAGACCGCTGATTCGCATAATTTCTTAATGCGGGGGGTGGAGATGAATAGACGCTGGGAGATAAACCAACACCCCCCCTGTGCGAAACCACACTCCCATCAGGTGCTTTAAATTTACCATGCATTGGGTTATCTAGTGGGTGTGAATAAATAGGCGCGGACATACCGCCACCATATCCGCCATACGATGGAGGCGGTGCAGACACACCGCCTTTACCACCATGACCACCACCATACGATGGTGCTGGTGTATTGCGGTAAGTAGCGGGTGCGCGGTAAGAACTACTTGGTGTGCCGTATTTACGAGGTGTGCCGTATTTGCGAGGTGGACCGTAGCGGTTGGCGGACTGCTGACCGCCACCGAAGTTTATAGGTGTGTAGGTTGGTTTTGGTGCAGATTCAGCGTCCAATTTTATAGGTGTTGGTGATGTTCGCTGATAATACTGCCCATCTTTTTCGTACATTTGAAAAGGGGTGTATCCATCCCTTGCTTGCGGACTAAAACTATTTTGTGTACCTCCCATTACTTACTCACTTTTCTATACATTGTTTCCCAATTATAAGTTCTTAATTCAGTCTCCCCGTTCCCGGTGACTCTGCGGAACATCACCTTTGGTAAGGGTTCCACAATATCCATCATGGATTTTAAATATCCTCGCCCAGCCGCCCAGCGAACATACCAAGCATCGGGCTTTTGTGCATACCATTGACCGCTTGGATCGATGCTGGAGTCGATTGGCTTGAGCATCATGAACATGGATGGCGTGGAGAACACTAAACCGCCCACCAGGTAGTTATTAAGCTCACGGATAAACAAATTCTTATCCTCGTACAATGCCGCAATCTGCTCGAAGGGCGGAAAGTCCTTGAGCTTGTTGATCAGCTCTGTCTTTAGCTGGCCCATTATGCGATGGCGGTGTTAAGAAAGCTGGAGATGGAGTCGATCATTACTTTATAAAGCTGAAATGATAAATGCTAGAAGCTCGGTGTATCTAACAGAGTATCTAGTTTTTTGAGTAACCACGCCGTTTATTTCTTCCTCGTAATCATCTTTACATAACATACCGTAACGAAAAGCATTGAGACCTTCAGCGGTAAAAGCATCTTCTAATTCTTGGGCCATTATACCGACATGAATACGAGCAGCGTCTCCTTTAGCTTGTGCGTCTTTTATCCATCTAAACTTCTTGACTAAACCTTTAGCAGCTACAGCTACTCTTCTTTCAGCTTCATCTAAATCGGCGATGTCTTGCTTATCATTAATATCTGAACCGGTTGTAACACCATTAACTACATAAGCATCTTCCCAACGATTTGTAGGTCTACCTAATATTTGTGCTGCGTCTACACCGGGAAGAAAAGAACCACGGCTTGATGTGTTTCCTGTATTATCAAATCTAAATTCACATTGGTCTCCGTTATTGAATTTTACATAAGCGTACCCAACAGTCGTGCTGTCGAAAACTCCAATATTAGCAGATGCCATATTAGTACTACCAGCGTGAGCATCTAATCTTATCTCAGAACTAGTTCCTCCTATTGACGCACCAGCGGTTCTGTTTTCAACTTTAACAAGACTATTAGCGGCAGCATCAGTAAACAAAGCGATACCAGCAGAAGCACTTGTTGTTTTTTCAACTTCAAGATTATAAGCATTACTTGATAAAGCACCCACTCCAACCGTTGTTCCTACATTAAATGTTGTATCAGTAGAACTGATCTTAGCACTTGTTACAGCACCGGCAGCAAGTTGATCAGTATCTACTCCACCGTCATTCAATCCTATCGTACCTGAACTTGTAATAGTACTACCTGACAGTCCTGTGCCAGCAGTTATGCTAGTTACTGTACCTGCGTTATCTGTAGCATTTGCGGCAATACCGTCTAATTTAGTTTTATCCCCAGCAGACATTAAACCGTCATTTCCGCCTGTATCATTTATTCCATCAGAATTGGTGTCAGAGTCATGAGGAGTTGCATTGCCAATTGCAGAGGTGTAGGCAATTGTTGGCTTGTTCTTAATAAACGCATTACCGCTGGTTGCGGTCCAATCAGACTGCACATTTTCTTCCGCTCCAGCTTCTATCCCGTCTAATTTTGTCTTGTCATTGGCCGTCAATAAACCATTAGTCCCGCCTGTATCATTTACTCCGTCAGAATTAGTATCACTAGTGTGAGCAGTAGCATTACCAATTGCAGTTTTCATTTCTGCGCCTGTTTGATCTGCGGTTGCCCCAGCTTCCACCCCGTCTAGTTTCGTTTTATCTTCAGCAGACATTAAACCGTCATTTCCGCCTGTATCATTTATTCCGTCAGAATTAGTATCACTAGTGTGAGCAGTAGCATTACCAATTGCAGTTTTCATTTCTGCACCTGTTTGATCTGCGGTTGCCCCAGCTTCTATTCCGTCTAATTTAGTTTTATCCCCAGCAGACATTAAACCGTCATCTCCGCCTGAGTCATTTATTCCGTCAGAATTAGTGTCAGAGTCATGAGGAGTTGCATTGGAGATGCTGTCCCTAAGATCATCAATCGCAATGGAGGTGGGATTTGCTTCTAAATTAGTGTTATTACCGATTACCGAAAAAGCATCGACTTTTTGCATCTTGGCGTAAGTAACCGCCTCGTTTCGGATGTGGTTAGTGGTGACGGCTCGCTGTGCATCGTTACTCGCATCACTCTTCAAGTGAGTACTTAAAATTCCGTTGTCTTTTACTTTGAGGTAACCGCTACCCAATGAGTCGATCTGCAAGGTTGCGTTGTCTACCGCACCGCTATCGAACGATGCTTGCTCGACTAAATTATTAAGTGAGGTAGCGGTGACATTATCACCGCTTTGAAATTCATCTTGTACTTGTAAGATTGGCATAGTTTTAAGTGGTTGAAGTGGTTGATCGGTCAGTCACCCTACCCTCGACTTTGACTGCCCGGACATAGGGTCTACCCGCTGTTGGTTGGATGATTGCCTGACAACCATAACCTCGTAATCGGATGCGACTGCGAACACTCGCATCCTCATTCTGTGGAATTTGTGAGGAGAGTAATGAGCTGACCGCTATTGTTCCTGAGTCGTTATCAGGGTCGGTTGTGGAGTAAGTAATGTCAGCATCTGAAACTGTGTCGGGCTGGCTTTTGAGATGTATCTCGGATCGGCTGAATACTTTGCGATCCATCGTCTCGCAGTCGTATTGGCGAGTGGTAAGTTTGCTCTCTATAGGAATTGTTTCGGGTGTATTAATTCCAGCCCGTACCGAAACCATATCTCCACCATCAAAAGCATCCACCTTGTGAACGCCCCCTTCGCTGGTAGTAATGTAGAGGCTATTCATTTCACCCTCACGAGCGACTACCATGTCCCGGATATTAAACTCCAATGAATCCACCCGATCAATGCTCTCCCAGCCATCGTTAAGAAAATTGTAAACGAACAGGAAATTGTTTTCACTGGAGCCGTCCAATGGGACGGCTAACCAATATCGATTGTCGAAATAAATACCTACTGATCGACCAATGAATCGCTGATTGATTCGGTCGATGTATGATTGGATAGGTTCACTAAGTGGTACTTTATCTCCACGCAAATTGTACTCATCGATAAAGCTGACGCCGTACACTCCTTTGTCGGAAAGGAATAAAATTTGATTACCTACCTGTGCTACAGTCTTACGGGCAGAGCATCCAAGGTTTGGGCTGACTACATCAATTCGTACATCGTTTAAACTGCCACTAGCACCTGAAAGAAGATGCAAACTCCTTCTGCATAAGATGAGTAGTCTGTCTTCTGTGAAAGGAGTAAACCCTACAATAAAATCATTACTTCCCCCTGTTACTTTGAAGCTACCTCCGATTACATCGTAGCTATCGTAGCTAAGAATATCGCTGGCTAGAATTTCATCCTTACCCGCACGGGCCTTCCAACTACGGGGGGTTGTGGTGTAATCTTCTTCGTAGAAATAGGGTAACCAAATTCTTCGCTGGTTTTGAACCCCAAAGGGAGCGGCTGGCATATGAACAAGGAAACTGATTGGCTGTTTCTTAGCTACCGAAATGGTAGTGCTGGAACTGTCTATGCCACGCATGATAAACTTGAATGTATCTACATCAGGAACTTCACTCACCCGTACCTTGTCTCCAATTCGCCCAGAGTAAGCGGATGCGGTGTTAACGATGATCAACTCATCGCCCTGACTTAATCCATGCCCTACCTCATTAAAGGTAACTACTGATCCATCTATGGTAGCACTAAGGTCGGTGATGGTGGCGGGCAATGTGTAAGCCCCGTTAGGAACTAAAGTAAAGTCATTGAAAAACTCAACCCTTGAACCGCTGGCAATGTAAGTCTCGTTGCCTGTATCATTAGTGGGAAATGTTACCTCAAAACCATTGGTGGTAAGATTAGTGGCATTTACTTGGTAAATCCCGTTTGGGTTACCCCCAGCGTCATAGCCACCTAATCCAATGATGGTTACAAATTGATCAGCACTAAAGCCGTGGGGTCCAGCACATAAAATGGAGATTGTTTTATTAACCCGTGATGCAGATGCGATAGTTAATTGATTCAATGTTGGATCGCACTCCATCACAGTTTGCGCTCCGCGAAACACAAAAATCTTATTGTCCGCTTGGATCATCTCGCATCTTGAGAAGATGCTCTCACCTACAGGGTAACGAACCTTGTACTCAACCCGATCCCGCAACCTTAAAATCTGCATTACATTATTGGTCGCTGTAAAAATGTAATCATCCGTAAAGGTGCTTTCAGGGTCGCTGTAAACTGTGGCCCCAAACACTTCATTGGCGGCATCATCTGATAGAATAAAGTCCAACTCTGTTGGGATCACACTAGCTGGAGCCACAACTGATTCAGAAGTAGTGGTAAATGCTTGATCGCTACCCGCCTGTGAAAACTGCAATTGCCTGTTGCTGTAAAATACCTCGGTCAAGGTATGGGTTCCATTTAGCCCTGAGATGCCAGCTATTGTCACCGAATCCCCTGGCTCAAAAGCTACACTTGGAATATCGTCCAAAGTAAGAGTTACCAATCCCCCGCTTCTTTGCCCTCCCGAAATGGTGTACGGCAAACGAAGTGCCGCTGAATCGACTGTGATCGCACCACTAAGAGTTTCTAAGCCCTTGCGTGGTTGCCATGTGCCATCCTCTGTCATTCGACCATTTTGTGACAATGCTACCTCGCCAGCCTGTAGCTGGCTCGGACGCAGACGAGTGTTCATTCGCTGGAAGAAGGTGTCCCCTTCCACAACGAACTGATCGTCTAGTTTGCCGTAACTTCGGTAGCGACTCATTTCCGTTTGATCTCCTGATAGAGTTTGATCGACATATAGATAAGCGTGACTATGCCCACCGCGATGCCCAGTGCTGAGTCAATGTTAGACAAGCCAAAGGTGGCGGCGGTTCCACTCATTCCGGCAACTGATACGCGGTCGATCATATTCATTTATCGTCTGCTAGGCGAAGGCCCAAAATAAAATCCGAGGATGCCCATAAGGGCGGTGTGGCCCATATAGGCGAGGTGGCCACTCGATAGCGTGATGGGGTCTTGGCTGGCGGGGTAGCTGATAAGGCCGAAGAACCATTCTGTTCTGCCCTCGCCATGTGCATTAGTGATGGAGAGGAACTCTGCCGATGGGTAGAGGGTGCAGAACAAGACGCACAAACACAAAGTGCCAATGCCCATAAAAGCGATAATTCTACGAGAAAAATCCCGGAACTCATTATTACCTCCTTTAGCCAATTCAGTTTGGAGTTTAATGAAATTTTCATTTGCGCGGCTTTCTCTTGCAAGTTCAAGCTCGTGCTTTTGGCGGCGATTCTCAAATAGCATTCCGAACCCACCCTTGAGCATAGCTCCCATAGCCGTTGAGCCACCACCCGTAAGTAACATAAGAAGTATTTCGCCCATTTCACCGTGCTACTCCGTAGCGCATTTCGTCCATCAACTCCTCATGCTTTGCGGTTTGCTTCTCCAAGAATAACAGACGCATATTTTGCTCCGCGTCATCGGGCAATGCACCGAGTTCTCCGCGTGGCCACTTCACACGAAACTCGCTATTCATCTGTACCTCGTGCTGGAGGCGTAGGATCTCCATCTCCAGGGTATTGAGCCGTGCATAAATCAGCATGGCTGAGTAGACCACGAAGATGGTCCCGCCAAATACCTTGAGTAAAAACGCCAGCGGAGTCTTTACATTAGTATCCTCGCTAATATTAGGAGCCATTAATTCAACTGCACTAAAGTCGCAACTCCGTTGCCGTCCGCAGTAGTAGTGGCGATGAATAATTTCTGTGCGTAGGTTCCGCTACTTGCAGTATTGAAATACAATTCTCCCTTTACCGCTTCCTTAGCGAACTTGAGTGTCGATAAAGTAGTAGCCGCAGAGTCATCGCCTGTCTTAATAGCGATAACAAAATCTTTCTTATGTAACTTATTGTAAGCCATGACTTAGCTTGCGGTTCCAGCGTTGATGCACGGACTGCTCGGGCGGAGGCGATAGTCGCCGTTGGTGGGGTCTACGAATTGCGGGTCGTCTACGATGATTCCGTTTGCTGGGTCGGCGGATTCGCCTATATTGTAGTAGCAGTTATTGGATTCAGTTATAGTGCCACCAACTATTAAGCTACCCGCAGACGCACCTGTACCATCAACTATTGTATTCTTTACGGTACAATTTTCTCCAAAAACATCACCTCCACCGGAATCAGAGCTATGTATAATAGTACAGTTATTTACAGTTAATGCGTGGCTTGCACCTGAAGGGACGACTCGGTAGTTAAAGGTAGTTACATCGTTTTGCGCACCTGTAGCTGTTACCAAACATCTGCTAAATGTTGCTCGCAACGCATAACCTGTAACTGATGATTGGTAATCGCCAATACAAGTTTTTGTTGTACTATCCATTCCTGTAAAATCACAGTCATTAAAGGTGGCTAAAGCAGTAGGAGCCATTTGCAAAATTAATCTATGGGCGTTTTGAGACCCATCATATTGGAATGATATTCCCTCAACAGTTAATGAGTTTGCTCCTGTTACATTCTCAGTAGTTGTTATATTAAACGCTATAGCGCTAATATTAAAAATCACATTTCTTGTGGTTTCCGCTTTATATGTAATCCCCCCTGATCCACCTGTGAAAGTTTCAATATTTGTAAGATTATATGTACCGTCCTTGAAAATGAAAACATCTCCCGAAGATGCCGCAGATTCCTGAGTAGCTAGACTACTAAAATCGTAAGGGTCGGTATAAGAACCATCTGCGGTTCCGCTCTGTGTGCCGTTGAAAAAGTATACTGTTGCCATGATATTATTAAGTTAAGATTGGGTTAAGCGATTGAACCGCCTGATATTAAGATGGGTGCTGGAAACGCCCCTATGTCGGGAAGGTTAAAGCCTTGTCGAATTGGTAATCCGTTCGCTCCTTTTGAGTCGGAGTCTCCTGATATTACTGAGTAGGTTTCTCCACCACTTGCTACCTCAATGTCCGGCTCGGTAGCATCTTCGGTAACACTAAATCCAAAACCTGGTGCTAAACGACCTCCCGTTGGAGTGTTAAGATAAATAGAACCACCATCAGGTAATAAAAAGTCAAGGTCGCCTGAGTCAGTAGCGACTACCATTACCACCTTCTTAGGGTTATCGATAACCTTGAATGACTGATTGGGATACGCTCCCATGTGCGGGTTGTCTGTGCCTCGAAGTGCTGTGTTTAGGGGTGTGTCTACATCGACAGTTACTGTGCCGGGTACGAAGTTTGAACCATCCCACTTGAGTAAGTCATCGTTGGTGGGTGCAACTGTGCTGGTGTCTACATCGCTAAGATCGTCAATCGCATGGGTGTGTGCCGCAGTTGCGTAGTCGGATGCATCGGTGGTGGCGGCTGTGCCTAGTCCTAGGTTTGCACGAGCTGTGGCTAAATCGCCTGATCCTGTACCTCCTAAAGATACAGGTACAACCCCAGCGGTTATCTCCTGACCCGATAAGGATAAATAGTTATTAGGG
>Ga0208899_1002236_pt1 | contig 13091 bp, 22 predicted proteins | sample VirMetDEL_Nov_24_FD_184518 | JGI IMG/M metagenome (GOLD analysis project Ga0208899, IMG submission 184518) | Aqueous microbial communities from the Delaware River and Bay under freshwater to marine salinity gradient to study organic matter... | ecosystem: Environmental > Aquatic > Marine >... | reverse complement strand
AACTGTAGTAACCGCATCCATCTACCCAATTATCTATATGCTCTGGGTTTGATTTTATTCTGGCTGCTTTTAACAGGGACATCATGACTGACACATCTACGGCACTCACATGGACGCCCAAATGTATCGACCAGTAAGCACCTATGGTTTCAAAATTATCTTCCATATTACCGTGATCAGATGCCCGGTCTTCCGTCACATACTGTTTAGCCTTGTCTAATATTTGACCTCGCGTCATGTTCGTCATGGTTTTACTCCCTATATGTTTATGCCCTGCATCCTTAGCTTGTGTGTGTATTCACGCAACTCAGTTCTGGCACGTTGAAGGTCTTGTTGTACGTTAGGGTGCGGGACAACTAGGTTGGCCTCGAACTCTCGCTTGTTCACCTCGTTTCTGAGGAAGGTAAGTTCTGCCTTTTGCTGTAGGTTTAGTGCCTCATCACCCATCACCTAAACCCTCCGGTCTTGCCCTTGGACGTATGGATGAACTAGCTTGTTCCGATTGGGTGCAGTTCATGTGAACATCTTTTGGGTTGTCGTAGATAACAAGCAGCGCATCAGACCTAAGAACCTGCTCACATTTAGCGTAGTTCTCAAACCAAATTTCACCTCGCATATCCATATCCTGAAGCGGATAATAGATTAGCAGTGCAGTAAAAAATTCCATCACCGATTACCTCCAAACACTTTTCGGAATGCCTCATCCAAAATCTTTTTCATGTCATCTTTACTCATTACGTTCTCCTCTCATCCACTTTATGTCCCTTAGTAGTTCGGACTTTTCTTTGGTTAACCTCTCTAACTTCTGGGTTAACCTTGCAATCTCAGTGCGCTGGATAGCTATCTTGCTTTGCAGCTTCGCGTTTTCTTTATTCATCATTCAACTTTTTTGTAGGTAGGTTATGACGTTTCTTTATTTTAGAGACAGTGTACTGGCTGATCTTCAGCAATTTAGCTATGTCCTTCTGATGTATCTTGCTGCGCAAAAACATGTCTATTTTCTCGACAATCTCTGGGTTGTCTGAAGCGCCAGTGCTGGTACGCAAAGCTCCGAAATTAGCACTGCTTCTTCGCGCTTCTTGTACCTTGTGGTTGGGTATTTGGTTTTCCGCCCTAGCCCTTTGCAGCATACAGAAACCGTATGCCTTCTCGTAACTAATTCCCTGCCGCATAAGTTGTTTCACTCTATCCAAGTCCATATCATTACTCCCCTAAGTTTTTAAGATATACTGTCTCCCCAAATGGGGCTGGCTCACCTCGTGAATAAGACGATACCCACATCGTTGGGTAATGCGGTTGATCCGGGTAATCGAATATACACATGTCTGAAAAATACACCATGTTATCCACATTGATATTATTTTTTTCGATGTAGTCGAATACCGGGCGGACTTCTGTCCCACCTCGACCATTGACCTCGATCTTCTCGATCTCCTCACCCTGTTCGTAACGCCTTACAGTCTGGATCACAGCATCACATGTGATTACTGTTACTGACCGGGGCTTGATGTCCGCACTGATTGCGTTCACCTCACCCAAGAAATAAGACAGCTCACCGCTCGAAACAGAACCGCTTGTATCGATGCCGATCACAACGTCCCCGGCACCAATCTTTTGTATGGATGGAGCGACAATCCTAGATGCGTGATACATCTTGCGATGCGGCTTGCGCATGCTGTAGTCATCTGGCTGATCGCCTCCGACAAACCTGCGCATACTGTCACGCCAGTCCACTTGGCTGCGCTTCATCTCCTCGATCAGAGACTTGATCGCACCGGGCAGATTGCCCACTGCCTTAGCCCCGGCTGCAGCCATCATAACCTTGCTGTCGATGTCCGCTTCCATCTGCTTGGCTTCCGCCTCTGAGAGGGGCTTACCGTTGCCGTCAGAAACATCAGTGACCTCACCAAACCCAGCACCGCTGCCATACTTTTCTTTGGCATCCTCTGGCAGTCTGCTGTAGATGGTCTCTGCACTCAGCCCCTTGTACTTTGTCTCATTGAGCGCACCCTCTGGTAATATGAAACCACCTTCGATCAGTATCGGATTGATCGCCAGATCACAGGCGATATTCCAAAGCTCAGGGTCACGCTCACCGCGCCGCATCATGTGCTTGAACGTGACATGCAAGACCTCGTGTGCCATGACACCGACTGTCTCTTCCTGATCCATCTGATCAACAAAGGATGGGTTCCATCGTATTGACTTGCCGTCAGTACACATAGTCGGAATGCTCTCATCAGGTGAGACATTCAGTGACAGGGAAATTGACCCAAAGAATGGGTGCTTCACTACCAGTCTCGTGATGGCACGAGAAACCTTCATCTGTTCTTCCATGCTATTTCTCCAAAAAAGTTCAATAGAACTACATCCTGTTTTTAAAATGGGCGACTTTCCCCCGATGGAAAAGTTCAACATATCAACATCCGATCAACGTGACATGGGGTCTCCCATTACCCGACTAGTTATTTTTTAAATAACCCATTATGTGCAATGGGTTACGCCGTTCACTCGTCAAAAAAAGAGCAACGAATTTGATTTAGGTACGTTTGCTACCCAAAACCGCCCACGATTATGGGTTACAGGATCAGGTTCTTGCCCTGACGCATGATCCAACTGCGGACATCCTGCGACTGCTTCAATTCCTTGTGACGATTGACGCCATCCTTGATGACGAATGCCGCGAACTCTTGCTGGGGCAAGCGGTCAAGATACTTGATCACGTTGCCAGCGTTCTTTGGGTTCATCCTCGCTGAGATCGCAGCGCATACGGCATACAGGACAGCCGGATTGTCTGGGATGTCCGCTGCATCAGGCGCAGCAATCAGGCCGTCAATGTCTGGCACACTGTCATACATCATCAGGAACCCTGTGAAGTCGGCTGTCGCAGCACGTCCAACCTGACCAGCGATAGCTTCTAGCTGGTTCACTGGATCAAGACCCCATGACATGATCGATGCCACTCGCTCCCATGATCTCGGTGACGGGCATGCATCTGCGTCACGATCAAACTTATGCAACCACTCAGGGCGGAAGCGTAGGAATGCCGACACGCGCTCATCGATACGCTTGCTGTAGTAGTAAGCGATGGTATCTTCCATGTCCGCCTCGATCTCTAGGAACATCAACCTGTCTTTTAGGTGGGACGGCATGCCGTTGGTGCCAGCACGATCAGACATGCGGTTGCCAGCGGCAACGATGACCCAGCCCTCTGGCAGGTGATGAGGCCCAACACGCCGCTCGTTTGTGATCTGAGCTGCAATGTTCTGATTGGACACGGGAGCCTGTGGCAGCTCATCCAAGAACAAGATGCCCTTGCCGTCAGTCGGCATCCAGTCAGGACGTTTGCGCACCATGGTCTCGCCATCATCTGATGGCACAGCCCAACCACCTAACTCACCAGCATCATACTGGGCGAGTGAAAGTATCTCGCAGCCAATGCCCTTGGACGCGGCGATGTCCTTGACCAAGGTGGTCTTGCCGATCCCAGCGCCAGACACGAGGTATGGCACAACGTACTGGGCATCACGCCCGTTCTTTGTGTTCATTGCAAAGTCGATAGCTGCTTCGCAGATAGCTTTCGCTTGTGTTAGTTTCATGATTTCTCTCCAATCTGTCTGACAGATATTACATTTTTTATATTATTGATTTGGATCGATGCAGTTTCGATCTCATCATTGTATGATCGCAGGCCCGTCTCTGTCCTGCGTCTCACCGCTTCATCGTACCTTTTCCGTAGAGCCAGCATCATCTGATCCAACTCAGCCACGCTCTTGCCGTCATACAGTTTAAGCATTCTTTTCTTGTATGCTTCGATGTAGTCATCATCACCTTCCTGCAATCCGACAACGTAGTTTCCCATCTTACTCATCACAGTCCCCAATTCGCTACGCAGACAGGGCCAATCCCCATCTCTATTGATACAGGATCAGTCAGCTCTCTGCCGCAACAGGAGCAACGCCCGGTCTCGCGACCATGCTGCACTGCCTGACCTCTAGGATCACTTGCTACCCGCACCACAGCGTCCGCTGTGTCGCTCTGGCAGCTACTGACAGGGATGAACTGACCGTCCATGATCTTGCCTTGATAATCTGGCCCACGTTTAACGTAGACGGCACCAGCATTCTTGCCGTTCAGGGGTGCCAGCGAGAAGGCCAGCTCTGCCGCCCGAAAGACAGGCTTCTTGACCTTGGCTGTCTCTAGAAGGTCTTTGATCCGCGACACATCCACGGTGCGCGACATCTCTTTTCTGAACAGAGCCTTTGCTTGGACGTTCAGGATAGTACGCTCGGCAGCGTCCCATTGCTTCTGCGACAGATCACCCTTCGATCTGTACTGCATGACCAGCGATGCTGCGAAATTATTCCATTCAGCCATAGCTGAAAGCTCTGTGATCATTTCTTCTTCGTCCATTACGAAACCCTCCCAAGCTCACGAATGTAAGCGTCACCAGTGTGGTGCTTTTCAACAATATCGAAATCAATTCCCTTAGCTGCGAGAGCATCCAAGAACATTGACATGTGACAATCCTCTTCGAGGTACAGCGTGGGGATGTAGGTGTCCCCCTCGACAGTTGCGTAGCTGTAATCTTTCACCTGATCAGTGGTCAGGCCAGCGAGACGGAAGTCAGCGTATGGCACCTGCAGCCAGCCGTGACCGTTGTCGGTGTGATAGGTGTAAGTTTTCATTCCAAATCTCCCCCATACTTTTGATCTACAAAACTCCATGTGTCGGGCGTTAAGGTCTTGTATAGCATACCGAAACCCGCCCATCCCTTGACCTCTCCACACGCCTCGATGATACGCGCAGAGTGCATCAGGTCTTCTGTTTCGATGTCGCTCAGTTGACGACTACATGTGATTTTCATTTGGAAGTCTCCTCATTTGTGGTTGCAACAGAAACCAACACGGCGTTCAGTGCGCCGGGTTGTGACATGAACTCTTTCTTGGCCTGCCTGATGGCGTCAGCCAGTCCATCAGTATCAACCTTCGATACTCTGGAGACCAATCCTTCGATTGTAACGTAGTATGTTTTCATGATGACCGCTCCTCATTGGCCCAGATCAATACCTTGCCGATCACCTTTGACCGCCGATCAGTCCGGCCCAGTATCTCTTCCACGAAATACTGTTCCAGATCAGCGAAGCTCTCGAACTCACACCGTTGGTAGATTTTTCCATGAGCGGTGATATGGCTTATCACTATATTCATTTCTCACTCCTTCAAAAAAGTTCAATTGAACTTAGCGTGACGGCCCCGAAAGGCCGTCCAACAAAGCTCACCATCATTTAGGTTTGTGCAAGGCGGGATAGCGATTGATCAGATGAGTGTACCGGCCCAAGTCATGCTTAATCGTGTCAAACTCTTCCCACGCTTGACATATGATACAATCGACATCTTGGTCAGGGCAGCGTTCGCCATAGTGATTTTTAACGGCTTCTTCGATCATGTTCATATTTGTTCTCTGATAGTAATTTTTAACGTCTTCTTCGATGTTCATAGTTGTTCTCCAAAAAATATTACCATGCCAGCATGAATATCATCATGCCCACTGCGAAGGCCGAGAAGGCGAGGCCAGAGGCCACACCTTCCAAGAACGCCCAGCGTCTCTCCAACCGCTTCAACTTGCGATAGCTCATGACGCGATGCCCAGAGCATCCATCATCTCAACAACACATGCATCGACAGTGTCGTTCTCGACAGCCGCGCTGTCAGCCGCAGCCTTAGCCGCAGCCGTGTCGCGGTAGGCCTTACGCGCAGCCATCAGCTCACGCATGACGTTCTGGAACTCATCAAGCTCCTCATCATCAAGGCCATCCCGAAAGACATCACCCTGAACCGTCTTGCCGTTCTCATCTTTCTTGTTTGAGAACTTGCCGACAACCTTCTCTGCCAGCATCTGAGCCTTGGACTTCTCGCCCTCACCCTTGATAGCTTTCGCCAGCTTGTTCTCGCTGTCGATATCCATGGCGATGAGGTCAGCAACAACGGCAGAGCCAGTGTACTGCGATGGGATGTCACCGATCTTTTCTTTGATCAGGCGGACGGCACCAACACCGTTCTCGACATACCGTTTGACGGTAGCATCTTTGAGGCCAGCTTCCTCAAGCAATGCCTTGCGCAGCGTCTTTGAAACAGAGCGCGGTAGGTTGCCTTTGACCAGCTTGACCTGAGCGATAGAGGCGATGACCTCACCGTAGGCTGTCATCTTCTGGCTGTTTGCCGCGTCATTGTTTTCGCGGTTCTGACCTTTGAGGGTTCCGATCTCTTGCTCGGCCTGATAGACCACATTGATTGAGCTGTCGGAAATCATAAATTGTTTTGCATTTGTCATCTCTTCATCCTTTTGGCTGACTTTGCGTTATAGGCATGATGCCTCCAATGACCCCGGCGCACCGGGATCATTCAAAGTATCACAAAAAATAGTAGATGGCGGCGAGTATGCCGCCGTTGATAGCCACGACAAGCGCAGCCTTGTATATGAAGGGCAATGTCTCAGCCCAGATGTATATCTTGATGATGATGTATCCTTTCTAAGCAGCGAGCTTGGTTTCTATTTGCATCCCCAGTTCATGCCAGCCGCATGGCATGCATACCCATGATGTCCCGCACTGAGTGTTGGTAACGATGTCACCGACTGACATGCTTGGACGCGGCATCAGTTGGATTTCATTGTGAACATCGTCACAAGTGTAGCCGTTCATGTGATCGAATATCACGGTCAGGGCATGATCCGAAACAACCTGCAAGCAGGTGGTCATGCGGTAGATGTCATGATCGAATGTGGCAGCGACAAGCTCCTCAACATTGTCACGGCGTGCGAGGCCCATGCGGAAGTAGGTGTTCGCCATGTCAGAGCTGCTGTCAGCATTGATCTGAATAGACTTCTCTTTGCCCAGTTTGCGCTGGTGGATTGTAAAGGTTGCCATGGTAGTTTCTCCTGTGAAGTTAATAATGCAGCCCCGTAGGGCTACACAGTTAAGATCACGATGCCAGTGTTGACTGCGCCTCACTTGAGGTGTCGAAGCCGCTCTGAATTACACGCCCACCCTTTGCCCAGCCGTGACCGTTCTTGACACAGGCTGTCGCTATTCGCGCTACATGCATGATGTTTTCTGCATTGTACTCATCGTGGAGTATCCCCGGCAGTTCATTTGTTTTCCAACGATAGTAAGAGCCATCGTAATTGGTGAAGGACACTGTCCAGATGAAGGGGCTTGAGGCGTTGCAGCGGACGCGCAGAATGCACTCGCCATCGTCCGCGATGACCACAGTTTTGACTGTGATGCCAACGCTGTTGATTTTGTGTGTTGCGTTGATGGAAGCCATGATGTTCTCCTTTGTTTACATGAGGCCAATGATGCAGCCCGTAGGCTGCACTGTTGGGATCACGCAGCGGCATCAATTGCCGCATACACGGTGCTGAGGTAAGGTGAGCCAGTGTGCTTCACATGCTGGCGGCAGGCCCATTGGAATTTCTCGCGAAGGCGCTCTGCAAGGTATTGATCACCGTCAACCACGGCTGCGAGGCGCTGGCGATAGATCGCGATAGCGTTGTCAAAGTACATGATGTTCTCCTTATAAGGTTTCTTGTGCGACTTGGACTTCATACCCAAGCTGCTTGATTAGGGCGATTGTCGGGGGTGTCAGTGTCACTGTCCCGGCTATCATCGTGAACATTTTCGCCGCTCTGCACACTGGGTACACGGCTTTGCTGCCATAATTGTTTGTGACTTTGACTGTGATGTTCATGTGGTTCTCCTTTATGATACTGCGTTTTTAATTGAGATGATGAACGCTGCTGCGTCCATCACGATGGCAGCGTAATTGCCATCAGAGAATGAGAGGCAGAGAGATGAGAAGGCATCCATTGCAGTAACGGCTGCGTCCGCATCTTTGATGATTAATTTTGACATCTGGTATTCTCCGAAAGATTTCTATGTGAAGCAGTCCAACAGGACTGCTTGAGATAGAGGCCCAATGAAGGGCCACTTTCATTTACCACCTTTGCTGTTCTCTAAACTGCCTAGCCAGCGCAACGCTGAACCGTCCGACAGTGCCGATACCAGAAGACCCCGTTTTAAGACGATCACATAAGCATCAGTGGTGCTAACCCGTTTGGTGGGAAGGCCTCTCTTTGTGGGGATGATTGACTGTCGGTATGGAAACCCGGTCAAACCGTCCGCTAGGAAGGAACCTCTCTCTACTGCCGTGGCATGGCTTTATATCAATTCCGCTGAGAGCTGGCGGCGTTCGGGGTTCGGACAGGGGGGCAATCAGGGCCGCGCCGTCCTTCCGACAATTAGGTAGATAGTATGACTGGTGACACTTATCAACACTTAATGACACATAATTATAGATGACGTAGCGTCAACCTCTCGCACTTTTCTCTGAATGCCCAACAAAACATGAGGATATCGTGACAATAAAAAGTTCATGGGATATGGTTGGCATAAGTTCAATTGAACTAAACGGCCCAAGCAGCTCGATCAAAATGACAAGCAGCTTGCACATTTGGAGATAGAAGATGACAGATCAGACACCGAAAACGCCGACAGCCAAGCGCAGCGCCAAGAAGCCTAAGCTCACAGTAATAGAGAACAAGGACACAGGCACCAAGACAAAGGTAAGGGATAGGTCAAGCGCAAGGAGTGCCAACCTGCCCAATGGTCTCACAGAGAAGCAAGAGGCGTTCTGCATGGGTGTCTTCTCAGGCCTATCGTTTAGTGATGCATATCGAGAGGCGTATGATGCAGAGAACATGAAGCCAGCAACAATACATAGACAGGCGCATGAGCTAGTCATCAACCCCAAGGTCACCACAAGATTGGATCAGCTCCATCGTGATAGAGAGCAGCAGCAGCGCATGCAGAGCCTCTCTCGATCAGACTTCGTTTTGAAACGACTTCAAGATGAGGCGATGGATCCTGATAATTCAGATGGCGCTCGTGTTCGTGCGTTGGAGCTGTTGGGTAAGAGCGTGGCACTGTTCACTGACAAAGTGGAGACTGAGGATAAGACCGAGCGTGACGCCGCAACGATCAAGTCCGAGCTTCAAGCCAAGCTGGATCGACTGCTGGGGTGATCGACTGAGTGGATCGAGTGGATCGCGCCCCGCCCCGTTTCCATTGGGTGGAACGCGCGACCCCCACCCGCCCCCACCCCCCCTGTGATGCGCACCCGCACACGCACGCGTATACATAGTATTCCCCACGAACAATTACATAAGCTGAGGAATCCTAGACCCCCTCCTAAATCCAAATAAAAAAAAGCAAATGGACCTATAGTCTGGGTATGCTCGCTGTATCGCCAACAGATGTGGGCTGATAGCGTACTCCCTTAGCGAGCAGTTTCTTTATATGAGCGATTATATGTTAGTGCCGTGGTTGGGAGGCGCTTAATTAGTGCTTTTCTGCCAACTTGTCGATCTTACCTTCTAGACGAAGGAGGTGATCAACGACTCGATTGAGTTCTGATTGGTGATCTTCCCGCTTCATGTAGTTTTCACGGGTCATGTTAAGGAGAATGTTAAGTCTCTTTACTTCATTGTGGACTTGATTGAACCACCACGCCAAAGGAGCGATTATAAGAACCAATACAATATCCCAAATCATGGGTATAGAAACTTCCATATCATCATCTCCTTTCCCACACCGTACATAAAGTCATAAATTAGTTCAATAGAACTATATCCAAGATACAAAACGGATTATAATCGCGATTTAAATCCGTTTAAATTACGTTACGTCACTTTATTGCAAGTTACGCAACGTCACTCTTTAAAGAAAGCTCTCATTTCCTATTATAATAGGTAGTCTATTAACTATAATAGGTAGTCTAATATCTATATAGGTAGATATATTGTATAGTATATAATATAATACGCGCGAGGCAGACTAGACTCCCATGGTTTGTCTTGAGGCAGGTGGACTGTCCCCACCTTTGTCCGCCTGCCACCTAAAGGAGGGACTATGCAGAAATTAGCTGCAATGAAAGACAAGATCGCTCAATTGCCGTTAGAGCAACAGGCAGAGCTTTTAGAGCTAATGAGTGAGCTTGAGGATGCGGAGAACAAGGTAAACGCCAAGGATGACTTCATAAGTTTTGTGAACATCATGTGGCCTAGCTTTATATCAGGCAGGCACCACAAGACTATGGCGGAAGCGTTTGAGCGGGTAGCCAAAGGTGAACTGAAGAGACTCATCATCAATATGCCGCCACGGCATACTAAGTCTGAGTTTGCTTCCTTCCTTTTACCTGCTTGGTTCTTGGGTAAGTATCCACACAAGAAGGTTATTCAGACAGCTCACACTGCAGAGTTAGCGGTTGGGTTTGGACGTAAGGTCAGAAACCTTATTCAATCTGAAGACTTTCAGAAAGTATTTAAGGGCATTACTCTTTCCAGTGACTCAAAGGCTGCTGGACGTTGGAACACGAACAAGCGGGGGGATTACTTTGCTATTGGTGTAGGAGGTGCTGTGACTGGTAAGGGTGCTGATCTTCTAATCATTGATGACCCGCACAGTGAGCAGGATGCCCAGCAGGGGCAATTCAATAGCGATGTCTATGACCGGGTCTACGAATGGTACACATCAGGCCCAAGACAGCGCCTGCAGCCCGGTGGTGCCATCATTGTTGTTATGACTAGGTGGTCTAAAAAAGATTTGACTGGTCAGATTTTAAAGTCCACGGGCGACAGGAAGGGGATGGATGACTGGGAGGTCATTGAGTTCCCGGCACTGATGCCTTCTGGCAGACCGCTCTGGCCTGAGTTCTGGTCTGAAGAAGAGCTTGAGGCTCTAAAGGCAGAGCTTCCAGTCTCCAAGTGGTCAGCTCAGTATCAGCAAGACCCGACATCCGAAGAGGGTGCGCTCATCAAACGCGAATGGTGGAGGGAGTGGGACAGCCTTACGCCACCACCATGCGAAGCTATTATCCAATCTTGGGATACTGCGTTTTTAAAGACGCAACGATCTGACTATAGCGCCTGTACAACGTGGGGCGTATTCTATCACCCAGACAGTAATGGCAGGTCTCAGCCAAACATTATCTTGCTTGATGCGTATAAAGAGAAACTAGAGTTTCCTGATCTGAAGAGAGCTGCCTACGACAAGTATCAGGAGTTTGAGCCAGATCAGATGATCGTGGAGAAGAAAGCGTCTGGTGCGCCCCTCATATTTGAGCTTAGAGCTATGGGAATACCTGTTACTGAGTTCACCCCATCTAGGGGTCAGGACAAGATTGCTAGGGTAAATGCAGTAACAGACTTGTTTGCAAGTGGTGCAATATGGTATCCACCTACCAGATGGGCAGAAGAAGTGATCGAGGAATGCGCGTCATTCCCCTCTGGGGATCATGACGACTTAGTGGACTCGACCACTCAAGCTCTGCTAAGGTTTAGACAAGGCGGCTGGGTGAGAGCTGAATCAGATGACTGGGATGATGAACCAAAATATCGAAGACCAGTTGAGTACTACTAGGAGCAAGTCATGGCTATAGAGAAGCAAATGGAACCTTCCGATTTTGAGATCGAAGGAACAGAGGCTGAAGAAATCGAAGTCGAAGTTATAAATCCAGAAGCAATATCTATCGACACAGGTGACGGTGGGGTCATCATAGACTTTGAGGGCGGCATCTCAGATGAGATCATGGGGGGTGATCATGACGAGAACCTTGCTGAACTTATCGATGAGGCCACTCTTCAAAGTATGGCGTCAGAACTTGTAGAAGATTTTGAGTCAGACCGTGAATCACGCCGTGATTGGGCAAGAGCCTACGTCAAGGGCTTAGACTTGCTGGGTATGAAGATCGAAGACCGCAGCCAACCATGGCAGGGTGCATCTGGCGTGTTCCATCCAGTACTGACTGAAGCCGTTGTACGCTTCCAAGCACAGGCTATGGGTGAGCTTTTCCCTGCATCTGGCCCTTGCCGCACTAAGATCATGGGCAAAATGACCCCTGAGAAGGTAGATCAAGCGGATCGCATTCAGACAGAAATGAACTACCTCCTCACAGAAGAGATGACTGAGTACCGTGATGAGACAGAGCAGATGCTATTCAAGCTCCCACTCGCTGGTTCTGCATTCAAAAAGGTATATTACGATCCCTTAGAGGATCGCCCTGTATCTATGTTTGTACCTGCAGAAGACTTTGTCGCTTCGTATGGTGCATCTGATCTGGCGTCATGCCCCCGCTACACCCACTTCATGAAGAAAACATCTAATGAAATCTTAGAGTTACAGGTTGCTGGGATGTATCGTGATGTTGACCTCCCTGCTCCAGAGCCAGACTTCTCTGACATTCAGGAAAAATATGACGAACTCGATGGGGAGAGTGCTGTCATTGAGGATGATGATCGTCACACAATTCTTGAGATGCATGTAACCATGAACATGCCAGAAGAGTTTGATGATCCAGACGGGATCGCTCGCCCCTATGTTATTACCATAGACAAGTCTTCTAGGGAGATACTTGCTATCAGAAGGAACTGGTACGAAGACGATGATAAGAAAAAGAAACGACTACACTTTGTCCATTATAAGTATTTGCCGGGATTGGGTTTTTATGGCACGGGCCTTATTCATCTCATCGGTGGTCTCGCCAAGTCTGCTACTTCAATTCTTCGCCAGCTCGTTGATGCTGGTACATTATCGAATCTGCCTGCTGGCCTTAAAGCTAGGGGTCTCCGCATTAAAGGGGACGACACGCCGCTTATGCCGGGTGAGTTCAGGGACGTTGATGTTCCGGGTGGTGCTATTCGGGATTCAATTACGTTCATCCCTTACAAAGAGCCATCGTCTGTACTCTACTCGTTATTGGGCAACATTGTCGAAGAGGGAAGACGCATTGGTTCAGTTGCGGACATTCAAGTAGGTGACATGAATGCTCAGGCACCAGTGGGGTCTACCCTCGCTTTGATGGAACGCTCCATGAAAGTTATGTCTGGTGTTCAGGCGCGTATGCATGCAGCTATGAAGAAAGAGCTTCGCCTCTTGTCTAGCATCATCCGTGACTACATGCCGTCAGAGTATGCTTACGAGATGGATGGTGACTTTGACCGCCAAAAAGATTTTGACTCTCGTGTAGACGTTA